>Ga0214480_100808_pt1 | contig 15130 bp, 9 predicted proteins | sample M1_20Mar14CPVII9_3_FD_165042 | JGI IMG/M metagenome (GOLD analysis project Ga0214480, IMG submission 165042) | Marine eukaryotic communities from Monterey Bay, California, United States - M1_20Mar14CPVII9sort6BwellE17 | ecosystem: Environmental > Aquatic > Marine > Unclassified | place: USA... | reverse complement strand
TCTCTGTAATCTGAATTTACCACTGCAGACAATGCCTCCGTTACCCGAGCCATCGACGTCAGCGTCACCGCCAAGAAACGTGTTTTTGCACATACTGATCACACCGTCTTCGGAGAGATCCAGGGCACCTACCGCGATACCTACTGGAAAAATCAATATTCACAGACCATCCAGGAGACACTCTTCCGAGGTCAGCAAAGAAGCCGTCTCGAACACCATTGGAAATTCGATGCGCCCGGAGCCGACGTCAGCCTGGATTTCTTTGTAACCACCAGTCATGACGCGACCAACGAGCAGTTTCGATTCCAATATCAGATCCAAGGCAGCGACCAATGGAAAAACTTGGTGACAACCAGTCACAATGGGAGCCGAAACTATTTTGCCCGCGTCGTCGACCCGGACCTGGCTACCGACAGTCATATCACCGTCCGAGTCACCGATACCCTGAGAAGTAACGAGAGCGAACGAGCGACCCTACAGGTAGACCGAATCTATTTCACCGCCCGCCGACTGAATAGTCTGGAGGACTCCGTCAATGTCCTGGTCTTTGATCCGGAGGGATCCGAGGGAGGGGGAGATAAAGCACAACTCCGTTTCCAACTAGCCGACCGGGTGCGACTGGATCGAGACATCGAGGTCTTTTATGAGCTCAGCGGGACCGCGGTAAATTCAGATTACAGAGAGGTTTTGAGAGGATCCAAGATCATCAAAGCTGGCAACCTGATGACTCGCCTGTTTGTGACGCCTAAATCGGATTCTGCTTTCGAAGGCCTGGAATCGGTCACCGTCCGACTCCTGGAGAGCGAGGCCTTTCGTTTAACGGGCGACCCGGTTGCCACCGTCACCATCAAGGACCAAGACCTGGTCACTTTCGAATCTTTTCGGGAAGTGAGTCTTTCCGGACAACACGATTTAAACTACCCGCAGTCTTTTATCCTGGATGACCAATGGGAAATGATCACCGAGGAAATGTATGCCAACGGTAATCGCGGTCGCATGGATCAACGTTGGAAATTCGATCTGACCGGGGAAACCAGCGTTGTTTTCAAGGGCCGTTTCAAAGTCACCAGCGAACCCGATCTGGATGATTTCCAGTTAGTCTACTCCACCGACGGAACCTCCTGGAAGTCGCTGGGGCGGGTCACACACCAGCAGGGGGTCATCGACCTAATCCGTCCTATCGAACTGCCAGCGGGTACGACGGACGTTTGGGTACGAATGTTCGACCGGCACCGGAAAAACGGTGACACTCTTCCTAGCGTAGTCAGCGTCGACCTACTTCGTTTTGAACGGAGCGTATTTCAAATGCCCACCGCAAGGATGCCCCTTTCAACACGGGATGATTCAGCTTGGCCGACAGAGGATTCCAGCCCGGTTTCACTCGCAAACCAACCAAACAGCCGGCCCTCAGGTCGGTTTTGGCGACTGGAGAGCGGTCACGACCATCCACTTTGGCTGGTTCCCGATGAGACCGCTCTTGATGAACTGGATTCTCTTTACGAGACTTGGCATGCGGAGGCACTGCAGAGCTTTGGATTCGCCGACTGGCTCCATCAGCACCTGTTGGAGAGGAGCTAAAATCACCTCAAATTTGTTTGAAACTTCTAGCGATAAAGAGATCAACCAGCAGCCAATCAGGATGCGGCAATCAGGATGCGGCAATCAGGATGCGGCAATCAGGATGCGGCAATCAGGGTGCGGCAATCAGGGTGCGGCAATCAGGGTGCGGCAATCAGGGTGCGGCAATCAGGGTGCAGTAATCGACCCACGTTGAACGTACCCAGTCCCGCTAAAACTTCAGCAAAACTTCGAATCTCCCACCCGTTGCAACGGGCTGGGTCTCCTGCTTGGTCACAAACGTGTCCAACACAAAGATGGTATGCTGTCCACACGCTTTTTGAAACCGAACTCCCGTACCAAGGGCTCCCTGGCTAACCCCCTTTGTTTCTTTCAGACCGCCGAATTCGAGAATGACCTGGGACCGGGTATGGTCAAAAAACATTTGGTAGCCCAAGCTGGCACCAGCGGTATTATTGGTGGAAACCGCAATCGGTGCCGCGTATCGACCTAAAGCGATCCCACTGAAAAGAATTCCGGTCTGGCCGAGCGGGCCACCATTGGCAGGGCCGCGTGAGGGAGAAGTAAACTGATCGATTGCCCAAAACGAGTTAACGTAAATCAGATCTTCCCGGTAATGAGGTGTCCACGAGGTCTGGGCGAATAGCAATTCCCCCTGATCCGAATAACCCGTGCGGGGGCCATCTGGAAACGATGCCAATGCGTGGAGTGATGTATTATAGGTGTTCTCGAAAAGGTAATGCCTCTGAATCGAACTGATCCCGACGGCAAACATGTCACCAAAAACCGGGTCACCATCCACAAAAACCCCGTCTACATTCACCGTGCTATTAGCGAAATCGCTTTCGGTCAGGACTCCATACATTCGCGAGCCAAAATCAAGGTCATTAGGCAGACCGGTTGGACTATTTCGGTTGATTTTATCCCAGGCCAAGAAACCAGAAACGCGGAGATTCAGATTCCCACCACCGTTCAAAGTGTTTCGAGTGACCGTCGCGGCATCGATCATATCTTCATTGATCAAAAGACCCTGTTGAGCGAGCAGCGGCATTCGTCCCACTGAGAATCCCACGTCAAGCCATCGCGTATCCGGCAAATCGAGGTTAGGAAACAATTCTCCAAAGTCACCCTCAAAAAAAAGTGTCTGCACCTTGGAATTCCAGCCATCGACCCAGCTTCCATTGCGAAAATCATATCCAGAAAAGTTCCGGGAATTCCCCAGCTCTTCGTCCAGGGGCCGCATTTGGACCAGCAACCGTTCAGTGCCTGTTAAATTCAGTTGTCCAAACAAATCAAGTCGGTGGGCATTTTCGGCGACTGCGTCACCGACCCGGTTTCGATCGAAATACTGGACACTCGTTCGATATTGCCCAAAAACCCAAACGCTGGGCCTCCAAACCGCACCGGACCATGTTTCAATCCCCTGATTCAAAAATCCGGGTGCCAAGAATCGTTCATTCCATTCCAACAACAAATTAGGCCGTTCTGGAATGAAGTGGTTCTCAATGACTTCGTCACTTAACTCGGTTTCCACACGATCGTGTTCCATCCGAAAAAGAAGCCCGAACCAACGAGCAAACCGATCATTCGGTCGGGTAATCATCTTGGGGCCGAATTCAAGCAACTTTGCCCAGGCAGGAGGTTGCTGGTCTGGAAAATCGCCAAGTGGCTCTTCAGGGGAATGAAGATCGAGAACAGAATAGCCTGAAAAATCAGTGAGCGACTGGGCGACCGGTGTCGCTTCGGTTCTGGTAGCTGACTCGGTAACCGCAAAATATCCGGGTGCCGAATCAGATTCCGGCGTTAAATCGAATTGGGCCTCCACCAATTCGGATTCTGACCCATTCGACAACTCACCAAGTTGGTATTTGATCTGGGCGCACAATGGGTCGTTAATATACCCATTGAAAAACAACGCCAGCAGGGCTGCCATCGTTCCAACATGGATTTTTTTCAGCATGGACTACGCTCCTATTCATCCACCTTAAAAACCGATTGTCTTGAATGCACGACAGAGTGCCCTTTCACCACGGCATCGGCAACCATTCGCGCCGACATACCGTAATCAAATCCAACCGATGAGATTTCATGAATCAAATTCACCGGTACCATTGCTGCGATTAATTGTACGTTCACGCGATAGGGTCCGTTGCCGGTCAATTGCCCCGGAGTGATCGTGTAATCGGCCCACCGCGATCCGCCCACCTCAATATTCTTTTTATGCTTGCGAGCACCGATCGGCCGCCCGAGAACGGTGAATGGCCGAGTAGCAGGCCTCACGTAGGGGAGTGGATCCAAGGAGTAGGGTATGTTGAGCACTTGCTCTCTTTCGCCCCCCCTGATATTCCGTGTTAAGAACCGGGTCTGAAGCGTAAAAAGCTGCCGATCAAGTGGCAATTTGCCGTTATGCACGTAAAAAGAGTGGCTATCTCTCACATCACCATTGGGATCCAGATCACCGGAGATAAAAACCAGTTTTCCATTGGCGTCAATCACCGTGGTCCTGAGGTAGACCAACCGTTCGGCGTCAAAGCCGGTCGGGACACCATGTCCATCAGTACCGTTGGAGACCTTGATCTTAAAATGCAACCCACGACGATCACATCCATCAAAACAAATCTCACCTAGCAGGTAACCGGTACTTAATAATTGATGACGTTGCCGGCTCGCTTCACCCAGCAGTTTAAATTGTTCTCCTAAAATATCCCTAGCCCGATAACGCCTTGCCTGGTCTGTCCAGGCGACTGGAAATTCGACTGAAGAGTTCAATTCATTCTCAAACTCCGGTGTTCCCCAACCGGCTTCATGGTCAAACTCTAGCCATTCACGAAGGGTCGCCAGACCTGACGATATATCATCCTCCGCGGCGTTCTGTTCTTTGACAGCCAACGGATTGTGTGGAAAAATCCCGGGGTGAATAATGGAATAATCGGGCCCAATCATCATATGATTGGTACGCTTTCTAGGCGCCGTAAAAACGTTGCCAGCCTTGGCAGCCGGGGCCATGGCATAGCCACTGGCGACTCCTGGCACTTGGCCCATGTGACAGTCCTGGCAATTCTGATTTTTCTCCCTCGCAGCCGGAGATGACTTGAATTCACTAAAGGCATCTTCCAAGCGGAATCCATTGGGAGCAAACACATCATGACAGCTACCACACATCGCCGGCGTTGTGATTGCAAAAAACCGCTTCGCCTCGGTATGAACCGGAATCCTTTTCTCTGCCTTGTCTTCGGGTGACTTTAAAAGTCCATACTTTTTGGGATCCTGTAAAACCATTTCAAGGATCTCGTTGCCGATCGAACCATAAATTGGCTCTTCCAATCCGCCCCCGACCAACGCCTGGCGGCCGGAAACCTTCCCCCAATTCTGATTGATACGGTGACAAACCACACAGGTAACACCTTCTCGTTCGGCAGGCAAACGATCCAAATTGCTTTTAACAATGGGCTGCCCCTGTGCCATGCCGACCGGGGTATGGCAACGAATGCAAAAGTCCCCCAGAGTGCCGTTGGTCATCTTGATCAACTTGCTGGACATGGCATTAAACACCGGACTCAATTGCGCATATGAATGCGGCGAAACCGACCATTCACGGTAATGATCCTCGTGGCATTTCTGACACTGCGCCGCCGACGGAAACCGGGTATCCTGAAAGCAATTTGCATGGATTTGATCCACTGCAAACTGTTCAACATCCGATCGTTTTTCTCCAATCACAGCCGAGTCAGTATCGGAATCGGACGCCAAACTGGCCAATTGCTGGTGACGTTGTCGGGAGGAACCCAGAGACCGGTCCGATGAATCATCCAATTTCAAACCACGCCGAATGAGCTCTTCCTCAGCAGCATGGCACACACTCTCGAGGTTTAACGCCGACGGACTGTTCCCCAACGAAAATCTGGCACCCCCCAGAGTGGAACTGCCTTCGACAATTCCACTACCCCCATGGGGCAGGTTGGATAGAGATTCAGCCTTTGCAGACGTCGGCACGGCCTTGACCACCGTCTTTTGCTGAGAAATGGCGACCGCTGCTGGAAGGCAACACGTCAAGCCAACAAAAAATCGAAACACACGGTCCTTCATGGGTCAATTTCTAATAGAAACTACTGTTCACCAATCGGTTTGACCACCCTCGCAAGCCCTTGGACTATCCTTGTCCTCTTTATGGAAAGCCTACGGTGCATCAAACCAATGCTCAAGGGTTGTCATCGACAACTTACTACCCCGAAATCAGTGGTGTTCCCTAAACATTTAGGAACAATTCACCGGATGTGGTAATTATGACAGTCTAGGCAATTATCTCCGGCAAGACTGCTTTGATGGCACTGACTGCAGTTAGAGGTCTTGATTTCAGCAAAGTCACATCCCCGGCCACTGGTTTCCATTCTTAATTCTCCAGTTAAGCTAAAGAAATCAGCGTCCAGAATCTGTGGAGGGGTGACAAATTTCTCCTCAAACGTATGGCATTTTTGACAGCGGATCTCCGAACCATTAATCAAGTGAGGCTCATGCGTGAACTTGGTAAAGGGCTTGGATTGAGTTCTGGTTGCCTGTTGCGACCAATTGAATCCCCGCCTGCCCTTTTCAAAATCAATTGAATGACATTTCACGCACCTCCCAATCGTGTAGGGAGACAAAGACCCCAAACCAGCTTTTCGCGGGTCGGATTGCTCAACCGGATTGGTTCCGGAATGCCCTTCCGATTGGGCAGCTTGATCGTAAAAGGCACGCAAGAACGCATCCGCATGCTCCACCGGTCGATAACGCAGGCTCATATCAATGGGATCGATGTAGAAACCGCTTCTGACCGAATTCAAATCGTTCCTTTGTTCCTCGGCGGTTTGATTGGATAGCCCCTCCTCGCCAACGCTGGCGTCACCGTTGGCCGATGAGGTCGCCTCCAATAAGCCAGGTAAAAAAGCCTGCTGGAATTGACGTATCGAAGTGGTTGGGATTTGTGTTTGAAAGAAACCGTCAGTCAGCTGCAAATCATTTCCGGCCATCGCTGACTTGATTTCGTTTTTGATCCCCCGGGCGAGGTCCGCAACATTTTCCAGATCTTCTTTGGAAGCCCCCGAAAGATCACCCAGATCCAAAGACCTGACCTTTTCAAATTGGCTGGTCAGACTGGATACATCATTGAATGTCGTCTTCATCGATACCGGTACCGTTCGGTGAGCCAGCACCGAACGGGCTGACGACTCAGGCCAGTCACCAATATCCAGCCCGTTTGCGATCAAGGTCTTGGTGTCAATCAAGGGTATTGCTGCAACAAGCAAGCCCTGGGCTAGATCTTCCTTAATTCCTTCATCATGGCAAGAAGCACATGCCTGTTTGTATCCTACAAAACCCATGGTTTTTCGTTTGGGGTCGTTGGTATGGCACGACGAGCAAACCTGCAAATCCAAATCGGAACGCTCACCGGGAAAGTGTTTTTTGAAATGGGTGTTATGATCAAAAAGAATGCTGGTACGGCGTTGAAACGGGTAGGACTGAAATTCTGGATGACCGTTTTTCAAACTATGAAACGCTTTGGAATGACAGACGTGACATTTTTCGTTGCCAACTGTCTTCAAATCAAAATCGGCACCCTGATGTTCCTGATGGCAGACCGAACAGCCCACTTCATCAGAATGCGCCGACGCACTGACCAACTTTTTGGAAACCCCCATCAAAAAGGGTGAGGATCCCCTTTTTTCAACCGGTTGGCCGGCGGAATATTCAAGCCAATCGTTTCCCCCCAGTGAATGAGGATTCAGGGCATTGGGTCCCAGTTCCCCGTGGCAACCCAGGCATTTCTGGCTTTGATCCACTCGCGTTGCCGAATGCAATAGGGAATCGGTGATTCCCACCACACCCGACCCCGCTACGATATGACACTTGGAACAGTCGTTAACCATTCCTCCATGATGGTGAGACAAGGCACCCGGAGAAATCATCACCGAATTCCACTGCGAACTCGGCGAAAAATTCGTGAAAAGGATCGAGACACTCAGAGAGATCAGAAAAACCGCTAACGTGATCTGACCCCGAAGATTCATTAAGCTCATCCGGGGTGAGCATTTCGGAGATGGATTGCAACAAGAACCGTCAGGCAATGGTCCCCGAGGACAACGACCACCATCCAGCTTGGATCTTGTGCATAACCAAGAGTCACCGTTTTTTTGGGGCTCGCATTCAAAAGAACCTTGGCCCGCATTTTTTCGACGTGGCCCGATCGAACAGGAACAGTCGCTTTTGCCGTTGCTGCAAACCCACAATTGATTGGGCCTGGCGTAGTGTTTCACGTCGTCGGATTTTCTTGTCATGACAATACAACCCCGGTATATGAAATAACGAGCGCACCGTGAGTGACGGCAAAAACAAGGAGGGAATAGGTCATTGGGACATGAACAAACAGCCAGATTTTCAAGGTGCTTTGCAGGGCATATTGATAATCCAACGCATTCTTTTCACGAACCTTGGTAGCGATCAACTGCATCGTCTGGCGTTCATCGGCACTCAAGTATCTTTCAAATCCTGAAATTTTCTTCAGCATGTTTTGCAGCGGTCGTTCGACCTGCAACACATGCGGCAAAAAATTACGGGGTCCAACCAAAAACGAATGGAGTTCCTTGGAGTAAAACTGGGCAATTGCCGAGGACGCGGATTGTTCGGTCGAAGCAAGAACGGCTGCTTTGATTTCTTCATTGATCTCGTCAATTTTCGGCCCAATATGTTGATAAAGAGTTTCATGCCCCTGCGTGGTCAACCGCCGGGCCAAAACCCGGGACATCACAATCCCGAAAACTCCACTTAAGAACGTAACAGAGAAAACAATCGCCAGGATGATCTCCAGAGTCCCATTGGGCATAGACCAGCCAATATGCTGCAGGAACAATAAACCGGACAGAAAACCGACGTAAATATGAAATTGCAGCCAAAGCTCTGCAGAACCGATGGGAAAAAACCTGATTCGCTTCCGCATGCTTAACAGCATCAGAAAGACAACCGTACCAAACAAAACCCAACCGGAAAGGTGCGCACTTGACATCAATGCTATGTCAAAAACACGGCTGACCGCAAAGAACAACAGGCCAGCTATCAGCACCAGCAAAAACCGAATCAATCTTCTTTTCAATGGTTTGTTCACGATTCCTACCGATTGAACCAATCTGCAAGTGACTGAACATGCTGGATATTCATCCTGACCAATGCTCCATGCGGACAGGCCCTCTGGCAAGCTGGCCCCCCCAGTTGATCAAAGCAAAGATCACACTTGGTGGCTTTTAAAATCGGCAGCTGGGATGTTGAATCCCGAATCAAATCACCATTTTTATTTCGAATATCAACCATGCGAATGGCATCATAAGGACAGTTGTTAGCGCAGGAAGTGCATCCAATACAAGTATTGTCATTAATAATGACCTCGCCCTCGTCGACATCGCGATGGATCGCCCCGGTTGGACATTCAATCATGCAAACCGGATCCTGACAGTGCATGCACGCATTGGCAACCATGACATTATTTTGCACCGGACCGTTACGCAGGAAACGAGGGTTGTTTTCATGGGTTGCCGCGCATGCCTTGACACAATCGTCGCAGCGGGTGCATCGATCCATGTCAATCAGCATCGTGGCGGTCCCATTGGCAATTCTCTTTTTAACCAGAAATTCAACAAAGTCCTGATTAATGGATTCAAATTCGCTCGGCTGTTGATTCTGCGAGACCAGCTGCCGGGAGGCCAATTCGTCTGAGAAAAGGATCTCCTCGGCTACTTTTGTGGGGATGACCACGACCGTTGTGATACCAATCGAGCGGAGTGAATAGTCAAACGCCCCAGAGACGTTTTCTTTCCAACCTGCCGCGATTTCCTTTACACCGAAAACCTGCCCCGGACCAAGGTACCCTATGGTCTTATGTCCGTTCTCGAATTTTTTTGTCAATCGGGCCAATCCACTGCGAACAATAATCAAGCCATTGGGATGATCTCCTTCATTGGCAATGATCGGCTCAAGATTCAAATTCTGATCGTGTTCTTCAATACGCTCGGAAATCCTCTTAAAACTACCGGCCCAGTCATACTGACCATAAGTCGCAAATTCTGCGAGTTGCACCAATTTATCAATCTGCTCGCGCGAGCACTTAGCAAAAATCGGAGTGTTAAGCAAAAACCATTTCAAGGCCCGTTCGCGAAAAATGGAATCGATATGTGTGCGGATCGTCTGGTCGTTTCGCATCAGATCCCGCAGTCCCTGCCATCGAATCTCCACCAATTTACAATTTGAATTGGCGACCACGGTGGCTTGACGCGGGCAACGACCCAAAGCAGACAACTCCCCGAAGAATTGCCCAGTCTCTATTGCCGCTGTTTTGCAATCATCCAAAGTCTGAGAAATATCCGACAGGAAAATCCGGGTCTGTGCACCGTCACCAAGTGTATTGACCTGCTGGCTCTTGCCGTATTTGGTGACATCGCGATATTCAGCCGTCTTGGGACGGTTCCACAACTGGGCAACTCGCTGAAAAAAGCTCTTTCGATTTGGTTTGCGAGTACCAAGAATAGAGGACTCTGTTTTTTTTTCTGATTCCAAATCGGCAATCAACTGGCCGTCCAAAACGAAAAAGGCGGAGTTCCCCCAATCACCCTGCCGGACAACAATTTCCCCTTTTTCAAAGGTCCTGATCCGGCAATCATTCTCCAAGATTCCGCGAAGCGTAATCTTTCCGGAGAATCTTGAATTATCGATTGAGTCAAACGGAGACACCGCCAGCAATTCATCAATTATTTCCGGAGTCATCTCCGAATCGATTTCGTCGCAAAACGAAACGTTCCATCTTTCCTGCCGGTCCATGTTAGCAGCACCAGTCAGGTTGCTTTCGGTTTTTTTTAACTGAGATTCTTCAATCATCTCTTTTCAATTCTTGACTCCACCGGTCGGTAGACGCCGTCGAATTCATCATCGGAAAAAAGCTCCAATTCATCGATCGCAGAGAGTTCTTTTCCATTTCTCTTCGCAAATTTTTTCGCCTGGAGAGCGATTTCTCTGGCAGCCTTACTGTAGACATCCTTATTTTCTGGGTCAAAACCATCTTCATCCAGAGCTTCATAAATCGGCTCCACGATCCCGACGGTGGCGGCAATTTCGGCAAAGCCAGGATCATCTTCCTCCGGCTCCAATTCCTCCACCACATCCTCGGCAAGTAGTTCATAGGCATCTTCGATACGACCAATCAACTCGTCCGTGTAATCGTTTTCCTCGGTTCCGCCGGAAAGACTGTCGAGACTTACCTCCAAGTCAACCATTTGCCCAAGCAGAAACATCACCCTCAGACGACCGGTTGCCGTCCTTGCTTCACCCTGCCTTGCCTCCAACCAAAGGGTCGCTACCTTCAAGTTTTCGTCAGGCTTTAAAAAGAAATTATGCCTTACCTCGCCCATTGATTTTTCCACGTATTCAAATCCGGCCCCGTGAGTATGACCTGCCTCGGAGAGCGCCTCGTCAGCAATAACGTGACAGCTGAAGCATCGTTTTGTCATCTCGTAAAGCTGCGATGAACGAATCTGCCCTGCCTCGCGGCAAAACTCTTCGCGAAGCAGGTAATGTTCTTCCGTTTCCTGTTGGCGACTTGTCGAACGGGTTCCATAAACGGCATGCCGATTCAGCCAGCCATCTTCTCCATCAGCACCGCCGTGACAGGATTCGCAGGTGACACTGGGAACAACTCCCGGCGTATGATCCGAATTATTTTTACTTGATGCGTGACAATCCAAACAAAGGGAAGACCTGGCAATTTCACCGGGAGCGATACCTAGACTCTCTGCGTAATCGAGTGCGTTTTCCGATGTTCGCAGTAGATCAAATGCCCGAGTGGAATGCTTGGATGCCATCCATGACTTGACTTCCGTCCTGTGACAATCGACGCATTTCTCATGACCCGCAAATTTCCCAGCCTCATTCACCGCATCATTCACCGCCTTGGTCTCGATGACACTCCCAGGAAAACCGACCGGTTGGCTGTTGTCAATCTGCTCTCCTGCTACCTGTGCCGGATCTCCAACGCCCTGAAAGCCCAAAGCCGCCAGCAGACCTGCGATCATCGCCCCACCCAACAACACCATTCCTTGATTAGCAACGTGCAAAACAAATACTCCTCAACGGGATGATCATGTGGTTTCGGCAGCCATGGACTTCACCATGAAAACCAAGGTCTATTTTGGTTGGTAAGGCTCGCCTTTAACCTTGCTTCGAATCTTGACCGAATCGGGCAGGTTGGTTCCATCAGGGTACTCTTGGAAGAACTCTTTTGAGGCAGCAGCCACCGCTTTTGCCACCCCAGCATACGTCTGACCGTCGTCTTCAGTCACGTCTTTCAGGGATTTTTTTGAGAGGTCCTTGATCGCCTCCATGACCGGCTCCAATCCGGGAAGCTCCCAGTCATCTTCAAGGTCATCTTTGATATCGAGTATCCGGTCATTGACTTCATCTCCCAAACTGCCCCGTTTGGTACTGGTTACCGCCCCCCGGATTGTCAAACTGATTTCCAGATCGGCAAGTTTGCCAGCGAGCATCAATAGCCGTTTTCGCCCATCCACCGTACGGCCGGTTACATTCCTAGTCTTGCCCAACCAGTTTGAAGGAGCGGCCGCATTGGTTTTGGAGTCCAGTAAAAAATTATGGCGAACCTCACCGGCGGACCATTCAGCCAACTCAAATTTCGAACTGATTGGATGCCCTGCCTCCAGAAGTTTTTCGTTGGCCACCAAGTGGCAACTCAAACAATTTTTCGCAATGGACAAAACATCCCCTGAACGATTCATTCCACTTGACGAGCAAGCTTGATCCCGTGCCTTCCGATGGTCAGCGGTTTCAGCCTTTCGCAATTCGAGCAAGGCTGGCATATCCTTGGTGGCCGCGTCCTGACCTTCAGAAAAACGGTAATGCTTCTCCAACCAACCGTTATCACCCCCGGCACCACCATGACAAGATTCACAGGTATTTCCCTGCAGCACTTGAAATTTATCCTCTATTTTCTGCTGAGTTCCGTGGCACTGAGTACATGCAGATTCCCCCTTGACATCGGTGACACCGATGGCCTTGGCAAATTCGCCGGCCTTGGGATGATCCAGATTATTCCAAGCATTCTTGTTGTGCGATGATTGCTCCCAGGCTTTCTGTTCCTGCACATGACACTGCGAACAATTTTCACGACCGACAACGTCATGAGGAGAAATCAACTGCTGCGCTGACAACTGCCCCGTACCCATCAAAATCAAGGCGGCCAACGCCACCAATGGGATTCTCGAAACAATACTGATAATCATGATCCTCTTTCGTCGGTTTAGGGTTGCCTTACTATGATACCCAAATTTGTTCACAAGAATGAATTACGCGTCAATCACCACATCGCCATCTGGGACAGCAACACATGCCAGGCAGGTACCTGCCTCTGGTTCGACACCAGGTTCAATATTGTAGTTGATCTTTCCTGATTTCAATGCCACTAAACAGGTTCCACAATTACCCGCTCGACAACCGGAATCAATATTAACACCGTTGTCGATGGCAAAATCCAGCAGGTTTTCGGCTGAACCGTCCCACTCGGATTGAATTCCCGACTTCGAAAACTCAACACTGGCAACCCCTTTCGCATTTGCTCCCGCCGCGACTTCGCCGGATGAGGGCTTCATTTTTTTTATCGAAGCAGGTCCAAATGCCTCACTATGAATGCTCTCACTGGAAACCCCCCAACGAGAAAGCTGCTCGGTCAAACCGCTCATCATCGGCGGTGGGCCACAAATGAAGAAATCATAATTGGTTGACTCAAGATAATTTTTGAGCAAGTTCACCGCAATTCGGCCCTGATGCTGGTAGCGAATGCCTTCATGTTTAATATCGTCATCCAAAGGATCTGCGAAACAGGTAATCAACCGACAATTTGGCAATTTTTCAATTTCTTTGAGCTCAGCCTCAAACGCGTGGTCATCGCTGTTTCGAACCCCAATAAAAATCAGAAGCTCGCGACCGGATTCACTCGCGGCCACGCTTTTGGCCATTGTCAGGATCGGGGTAATGCCAATTCCACCGGCGATCAAAACCGCTGGACGAGAATCAAATGGGTCAAATACAAAGTTACCATTAGGGGACTGAACATCAACAATGTCCCCTGCCGCTAATTGCTCATGAAAAAAGTTGGAAACCAACCCGGGTGGCGTGAGAGGTGAACCCACCGGCGGTGGCACCCGCTTGATCGAAACTCGGTAATACGACTCATGTTCGCAGTCCGAAAGAGAATAACACCGGACAACGGGTTTTTCCCTACCCGGAATGTCAACCTGAAATGTCAGGTATTGCCCTGGTTGAAAGGGCGGAAGCGTTTTTCCATCGTGAGGTTTCAAATAAAACGATGCGATGCCCTTGGCCTCGGGTACGGCTTTGATGATTTCGAATTTTCGATAGCCATTCCATCCTGTCGATGTCAGATCAAATTTTCGCTTGGCTGAAGCGATTTGAGTCTCCAGCAGAGACAGGTTCAATCGGTTGGCTTCAGCTTGAAAACGCAACTGGAGAACGCCCTGCTGAATCAACATCAATATCCTACCCGTGACGACGAGCAAGATAATGATCCCGGTGGTAAGAATGAAATTATTCACTTGATGTTCAGCGAGCCGGTTAAAACGGAAATCTTTTGAATGGTCTACCTTAATATTAGATTCGTTGGTTTGAAATTATAGGCCAACCTGATCAAAGAAAAAAAAACACGTTTGGCCACACATTCTCCAAAAATCCTGTTCGCAATGTTGTTTTTTTTATGGAATCAGCTGAATCCCGGTCGACCATCGTCCTGATTTGGCAGTTCGTCCAATAGGCCGGGACGTTCACTATCCAAGCGTCACCAGCGATACCTCACTCGCAGACACTTGTCTCAGAATGAGACAAACGTCTCGTCAACGACGACATGTTTGCATAAAAAGCCTCAAAACATAAGTAAATAGGTTCTGGCACATTGTTTGCTCAGTACTTACTTGCCACGCAATCAACGAAGACAAATTTAGTGTTGAGTCCATCAAAGTGAACCATCAGTCAAACCACAACGTGAACCTCATCAAGCCGAGGGCGGCCGATCCGCCGGAGCTGGAGACAACCGTTCAGAGTAGCGTGCACAACATGCAGGCAGCAGCAACCTCCCTCGCCCACAAAAAAAACAGCCCCCGGCAAATTGGAAAATATCGGCTGGAAGAGGTGATTGGTTCAGGTTCGATGAGTGTCGTCCACCGAGCGACCGAGACGACGACCGGACGGGTCGTCGCCATAAAAATCTCCAACTCACTCACCAGTTATCGCCGATTAACCACCTGGTTTGAACGCGAAATCCAAATCCTCTCCAAGCTTCAGCATCCTAATATCTGTGCCCTGCTAGACTCCGGCGTTACCGACGGCCGAAAATACATTGTGATGCCATTAGTCGAGGGGAATACCCTCACCGAATTCGTCGACCGACAGAACGCGATCTCGATCAAGCAAATTATCAAGATCGTTAAATCAGTCGCCGGTGCGCTGCAACACG
>Ga0214480_100807_pt1 | contig 15141 bp, 12 predicted proteins | sample M1_20Mar14CPVII9_3_FD_165042 | JGI IMG/M metagenome (GOLD analysis project Ga0214480, IMG submission 165042) | Marine eukaryotic communities from Monterey Bay, California, United States - M1_20Mar14CPVII9sort6BwellE17 | ecosystem: Environmental > Aquatic > Marine > Unclassified | place: USA... | reverse complement strand
CAAGTTGGAATCAATTTCCTGTATTTTGGAGAAATAGTTGTGTCAAAACTGTGTCTTCTCGCTGTAGTAGGTTTGATATTGATATAATCCCCTCTCTGCCAATATTGTTTTCATTCAACTTTAGTGTATGAAGGCAAGGGAGATTGTATGTTGATAATGCTGATATATCTCCAATGTTACAACCGCTGAAGTTTAATACTTCAATAGACTTTCCATCTAATGCACTGATCAACATCTCAAAACAAGCTGTGTTGATTTTGAAAATGCTACCCATGAAAAGTTTAGAAAGATTCGGAGAGTTCTGAAGGAAGGGAATCATGCTCCGCACTCCATCTATACTGAACTCATTATCACTTAAAAGAAGTCTTTGCAGTGAGCTGCTCCTCTCTAATTCTCCAAACAATGATGACATCGTTTCATCAGTAATACTACAGCAATCCAGATCAATCTCAACCAAATGTGTATTATTTGCAATGTACTGACCGAGTAATTTCCATGCTCGGCCTGTAAACTTCACTGCATCATAAGGCTGCAATAAAAACTGATTGGTTACTTGCTGATTGAAAAACTGATTGATGACAACTGGCTGATTGAGTTTGATTTGTCGAATAACTTGTAAACATTCATTAGATATATCAATTGCTAAAGCTTTTCGAAATTCTTCACTGTCGTCTTCCAAAATGTTGTCGGTCATTTTGTTATAAATGCACGGATGATATTATATAATATGTATGTGAAATATACAACACAATTTAACTGTAATGACGGAGCTTAATATCTTTCTTATTCAATAGTGCGCAAGTAAAGAGGTAGAAGGAAGTGCACAAGATGTGTACTTTTGCTTAGATGTGTTTTGTAGCTATATTTTAGTGCAGGTTTTATGTCGGGGATGAAATGTTGGTATTATTAAGAATACAGAATATGGAGTAATATATCTATACTTCATAATATATATCGATGGCCGAGCGTCATAAAGAACAATCCGCGATATAGACAATTGAGGTCCTCTAGAGGCCCCCCTCCCGGCCCAGGGGATGGAGAAGTTGATACCGTTCCATCGCCACACCCTTAATTGTCCTCCCATGCCACCGATATCACCTCCTTTCTCTTTATCTAATAACAGTATATCTCACCGTCCATTATTGACAACCGCCGCCGGTAACGCCTAGCGTTTTAATAGAAAAAGTGTGCACATCTTGTGCACAAAAATTATTACCTCATATTAAATTATTGTTAATCACAAACTTAATCACAAACTATACCTTATTGATATACCTACATTCAAATAGATATAATAAACAAAACATCATGTCGACATGTGCAAATTGCGGCAAGGGTGAAGAGGACGATGCCAACAATACACTCAAGGCCTGCACGGCATGCAAACTAGTCAAGTATTGCAATAGAGAATGTCAAATTGCTGGGCACCCCCAATTCTACTTGGCCTAGGATACGACTTTTTTGTGCCTTGTAAAAATCTCACGTCGTATTTGCCCAGGATACCGGCAATCTAGGATTGTGAGTCCCCTGCTCATCGACCTAAACACAAGAAGGAATGTAAGAAGCGTGCTGCCGAGATATACGACGAAAAGTTATTTAAACGGCCTCCACCGTTGGAAGATTGTCCGGTCTGTCTCGTACGGTTACCGTCTTTAGATTCGGCACACACTTATCAACCATGTTGCGGGAAGAGAGGCTTTGCTATGGATGTATGCATGCCGTGGTGGCATTGGGGGGTGTTGTAAAATGTCCTTTTTGTAGAATTCCAACACCTACTTCAGGCAATGAAATGATTAAGAGATTAAAAAAGCGTGAGGAGTTGGACGATGCAATTGCAATGTATCAAATGGGAGTGTTCTTTAGTGAGGGGAGTCATGGATTAACACAGGATTATACCAAAGCATTAGAACACAGCCTTCGGGCGGGTGAACTTGGTAGCTCTGAAGCAGTTACGAATATAGCGGTTGCATATTATTATGGTAGAGGTGTAGAGAGGGATGTAAAGAAGGCTAGACAGTATTGGGAGAAAGCAGCTATGATGGGTAATGTAAATGCTAGGCATAGTATAGGTTATGAAGAGGAGGAGGCACGTAATATAAGCAGAGCTATGAAGCACTATATGATTGCAGCTAGAGATGGAAGTGGGAGATCTGTAAAGGCAATCCTGCAGCTCTATTCAAAAGGGTATGCTACAAAGGAGGACTATGAGAATGCATTACAATTTTTTGAAGAATATGTGGCCGAGATTAAGACTAGCCAGAGGGATGATGCTGCGGCATCTAAGAATACGAAATACTACTATTAATTTAGTAATAAATGAAATAATGTTGTAAAAGAATCTAATTTAGTGTTGTACCTTCCTCTTCTTATCACCTACTTTCCTACTATTTCCTTCTCCGCCTGCCGACTGCTGCTTACTATCCCCAATATCAATCATTTCCCGTCTTTTGCTCAGTTGATCATTCTCGGCAGTGAGGATAGACATCTGCTGGGCAAGGGCGGCAATTTTTGCTGTATTCTTTGCCATCTCATCATCAATTAGAGCTTTTCTATCAATGTATGATAAGAGATCAGGTGCCGTCGGTACTAGAGCATTATATAGCTCACTTTGTCCGTCTGTCTACTCCCGATCAAAGCAAGAATGTTTGGCAGAAGGATGAGCTCAATATCTACAAAAAGATTCCCAATGGACGAGTATTCTACTTCCTGTAAACGAGACAAATCCTTTCTCTTCTGGCTGTCTAACTGATATTTTATTACTTTGGCCCTACCAGCTGTATGTTGGGAGGTTGGGTTCTTCTTGTTTATCTGAATTGCTGAATTAATATGTCGAATCATATCACTTTTTATACCACGATACGTCAAGTCCAGTTCTGTCAGTGTGTGGTTCGAGTCATATGTATTCTCAATAGATGATACGTTGGTGAGCAGCGTCAAGAATGCCTTGCACCCTATCTCGGTGATGTTGACATTGTTCCTCAAGTTAAAATAATGCAACTTGGTATTGTGCTTGAGTGATGTTGCAAGTATCTCTACCCCCTCATTATCGATACCCGCACTTGCTAAGAATACTTCTTTCAAAGTTGATCCTTCTTTCTGTATAAGGTTTGATATTGTGATACATCCGTCCTTTCCAATGTTGTTGCTGTTCAGATTGAGTTGTTGTAGATTTGGTAAGTTGAATCTATCTAATGCCGATACGTCCGTAATGCTGCAACCGTGAAAGCGTAGCTCTTTGATAGACTTTCTGTTCAATGCACTAACCAATACCTCAAAGCACTCGGAATTGACATTATTGTTTTGATTGAAATAAAGTTTTGATAACTTCGGAGAGTTCTGAAGGAATTGGATCATACTCCGCAATCCTTCTATACCAATATCGTTATCCTCTAAATCCAATCGTTCCAATGACACGCTACTAATCAAATATCGAAATAATAATGCCATCTGTTCATCAGTGAGACCACAGTCATCTAGATCAATCCTTTTCAAGTGTGTATTGTTTGCAATGTATCGACCGAGTAATTTCCATGCTTCGTCTGTAAATCTGTAGGAATCATAACGCTGTATTATGAGCTCATTATCACCAACATCAACTTCATCAAATTGATGACTATTATCCTTTATCAAAGCAATAACTTCTCTACATTCATTAGAGATTCCAGTGTGCCCTCCAAAAGCTCGATTGAAATGTTCGTCTTCCTTCATCATGGTGGTTATCTAATTTTGTTTCTTATGTGTGGGGATTGATATATTATGCAAACATTTCAATTGCACAATAAAGCCGATGCTAATTTTTTCTTTTTTTATACTATATTATACCACTCTAATGCCTCCTCTCTAGAGCTCCAATGCGCCTCTCCTGAGACAATATAAGTGAGATACAAGAGAAGGTGCACAAGATGTGTACTTTTGCAAATTAGATCTTTATGAAGGTTTTACGTCGGGGAGGATGAAAAGTTGATACTACTACTCGACTAAAGATACATCATATACTTCAGTATATGATTAGCCAAGTCCTCTCCCTAGGATGCCGCGCTATTTGTTGGCGGCCAATATCTGCCTCACTTCAGCTCACTTCTATCTTCACTGCCTGTAGGTATGTATGTGGCAAGTGAGCAGTAAGAACGTTTGATCGCCGCTTTTCTACACTAAGGTACCGACCACCAACCCACCAATAAAAACGCAGTACCTAAAAATTCCAGCTTCCGCAAAAAAGGATACCGCTATTTTATAGTGTAGCCCTCACTCAAAATATTGTCGAATAATCGGCCATTGCAATAAATTGGACAGGAATATGGGCCTAAAATTGCACAAGGCTTCTCTTTAACATATTTGTAGTTCATAGAATGAGCGGCGTAGTGTAGATATGCTTTTGAAAAATGGCTATTTTTCACCATGCACTTTATAGTGTGAATCAGTTTATGCTAAATAACTTTTTTATTAGTGACAATCACAACAAGATAGTACCAGATTCAGAATCAGCGTGCAAAACTGCATAAGATAGGATGTCTCCATATCTATAATTCGATGATTGGAAGACCTTCATATTTCAGATTTGTTAGTGATTTTGCTCAATTTTTACTTAGTGCGGAAGCTAAAAAGGATACCTTGCAAAATGTACTGCGTTTATTCTTCATGATTCAGCATCCTATCATCACAACCTCGCTCTAATATAACTCAATTAAGCCCGAATCATATTAATATAGCTCTCTTCTTACACACTATATATAATAGCCGGCGCCGCCGATAATAGGATACCAAACAAAACAATTCACATTGCCTGACATTGCAAAATAAAAACATAAAAAAATGACAGACACAACCAAATCCGAGATATATGACGAAAAGTTATTTAAACAACCTCCACCATTGGACGATTGTCCAATCTGTTTCGTACGGTTACCGTCAAATCAATCAGCTCAAACATATCAGCCCTGTTGTGGGAAAATTGTTTGCAATGGATGTATGTATGCACCTCTGTATGATGACCAAGGCAATAAAATTGCTGAAAGGAAGTGCCCATTTTGTAGAATTACAGCACCTACTTCAGAAAAGGAGATCGTGAAAAGGTACGAGAAACGTGTGGAATTAGGTGATAGCAATGCAATGTTTGATATGGGAGGGTTTTATGATAGAGGGATTCGTGGATTTACTCAGGATTATACCAAGGCATTAGAATTATGGCATCGGGCGGGAGAACTTGGTAATGCTCAAGCATTGCAGAGTATTGGTTATTGTTATTTTCATGGCGAGGGAATAGAAAGGAATGAGAAAATAGCTCTACAGTACTACGAAAGAGCTGTCATTATGGGAGATTATCATTCAAGGAGAAGCCTAGGCATCGAAGAGATGAAGGCATGGAATATAAGTAGAGCCAAGAAGCATTACTTGATAGCAGCAAGAGATGGAAATGAGAATGCTGTAACGAATGTCTTAAAGCTCTATTCGAGGGGGCTTGCTACAAAAGAGGAATACGAGAATGCATTACGATCTTATCAAGAATATGTTGCCGAGGTTAAGACTAGCCAGAGGGACGATGCCGCCAAACTTATGCATAAGAAATACTATTAAAAGTTATAGCTAAGAAGGGTAGTAAATGGAATCTAATTTAGTGCTGTACTTTCCTCTTCTTATCACCTACTTTCATACTGTTTCCTCCTTGTCCGCCTGCCAACTGTTGCTTACTATCCCCAATATCAATCAATGCCAGTCGGTTGTCAATATCATTACCTTTAGCGGTAAGAAGAGCAACTTTGTGCTCATACTCTGCGGTAAGGGCAGCTAACTTTGCCGTATTGTGTTCCATTTCGTCTTTCAGCATAGCCTTTCTATCAATATAAGACAGTAGGTCGGGTGCTGTTTGGACGAGAGCTGTATATAATTCACTTCGTCCATGCCTTCCCCCGATCAAAGCAAGGATGCTTGGCAGGAGAACGGGCTCAATATCTACAAATAAACTACCGGGTGAATACTCGATACCCTGCCACTCACATAACTCCTTTCTCTTCTGGCTGTCTAACTGATACTTGATAACTTTTGACCTACCTGCATCTATTGCTCGATTATCCATACATGCGTCATTAATCAAGGACTGTATTCGCTGTGTTCCAACGCGGCAGACTTGGCACAATGTCAAAGTATGATTAGATTTGGATGTATTCTTAATTGAAGATATATCAACTAAAAGCTTCAAGAAAAACTTGCACCCAATCTCTGTAATGCCGTCGTTATGTAGCAAACTAAGCCTTTCTAACTTAGCATTGTGTTTGATCGAGTTTGCAAGTATCTCCGCCCCTTCATCATCGATACCCGCATCTATTACGAATACTTCTTTCAAAGTCGATCCTTCTTTTTGTAGAAGGTTTGATATTGTGATACATCCGTCCCTTCCAATGTTGTTACTACCCAAATTGAGTTCTTCAAGGTGTGGAAGATTGTATGTTTCTAATGCTGATATGTCCGTAATGTTGCAACCGTAAAAGGACAACTCTATAACAGCCTTTCCACTCAATGCACTGATCAACACCTCAAAGCACTCTGAATTGATATTATCATTACCACACAAGTAAAGTGTAGAAATATTTGGACAATTCTGAAGAAGTGGAGTCATACTCCTGACACTATCTATACCAAATTCGTTACCATCTAAATCCAACCTATTCAATGATTTACTGTATGTCAATTCTCTAAATAATAGTGTCATCTTTTCATCAGTGAGATGACAACTATCTAGACCGAACCTTTTCAAGTGTGTATTGTTTGCAATATATCTACCAAACAATTCCCAGGCAAGATTTGAAAAGTTCTCCGCATCGTCAGGATCCAAAGTGAACACATTGTCATACATATCGAGATCAATATTATTATATCTGATCAAATCTATAATCTCTCGGCACTCTTCGGGAATGCCAGTATGTTCTCCAAAAGCTTGATTGAATTGTTCATCTTCGTCCATGTTGTTTATATAATTTTGTTTTTCGTAAATGTGTGGATGGTTACCTATATCACTAACAATGCAATCCTATTATACCGATGCTAAATATCATTTTATGTCTATATACAGCTCTAATTCTCTCTATACTGGAAGACAAGTCAACAGTGAGATAATAGATGAGGGTGCAGAAGATGTGTACTTTTTTGCAATTAGTATCTTTTCGTGAAGGTTTTCTGTTTGGGACGATGAAGATATGAAACTAAATACTACTTGATATATCGATACTTGAGATCTATATGATCAGTCAGTCCTCTACTAGCGTGCCGTTCTTGGGCTGCCACTCTTGATACCTTTGCAACTGCACCCTCTCTAATTAATGAGCTTACTAATAAGAACCGTTTAGTCGCCGCTTTTCTACACTCTCATAATTTTCTCTCGTCCACCAATTTGTCATTTTCATATTGTTATTGTTGTTTGATGGTGCACCTATCCACATTCTCTCATTGATATAACTCAATAAAGCCCAAATCATATTCATATAGCTCTCTTAACGCACTATATAATAAGCCGCCATCGATATAGGATACCAAATTTCATTGCAATAAAAACATCATAACTAAAAAAAATGACAGACAAATCAGAATATCTACAACAATCCTCACAACTTGATAATCACACCCGACCCCAAATTGCCATACTCGACTTTGGTTCCCAATACTCACACCTAATTGCCCGTAGAGTACGTGAATTACACGTCTATTGTGAACTATACAGTTGTCTCGTTACTCCCGAAGAATTAGGTAATCATGAACTAACTGCCATTATACTAAGTGGTGGTCCTAACAGTGTTTATGAAAAGGATGCACCGCATGTGAATGAGGGTGTTTGGAAGATTATTAAGGAACGGAATATTCCTGTGTTAGGTATTTGTTATGGTATGCAGGTATGTTAATAGTGTGCGAGGCCGATATAGGCCGAGCTGTGTTTATTATTATTGTTGATGTGTGTTATTGTTATGTGTGCTGTATGTTTATATCTTACACAATATACACAATACAATAATACATAAAATATAGGAACTAGCACACGTATTCGGAGGAAAAGTAGCACCATCACAAGAACGTGAATATGGTAAGGCATCAGTATCACGTGTCACGGGTTGTAACTCACCATTGTTCGAGGGCTTACCCGAAGAATTTATAATGTGGATGAGTCATGGTGATAAGTTACATGCTGTTCCTGATGGGTTTAAGGCTGTTGGTACGTTTTTTGTTGTTATGAGGCCGTATGTAGGCTAAGTTGTTGTGTTATTAGTAGTTTTAGTTGGTTTATGTGTGATGATTGTTTAGTTAGTTTTGAAGTGTGTGCATATCATATGTCATATTTAACTCACATCTTATGCTCTCTATTCTTTAAACCATATATCAACAATACAACTAATACAATCAATAACCAAAACACTCGCTAATGCTCGTGTTATCTTACAGCCGGTACATCCAACGCAGACTTTGTTGCCATTGAAAATTTACAAACTAAAATGTGGGGATTGCAATTCCATCCAGAAGTTACACACTCTCCACGAGGCGCGGACATACTTAAAAACTTTGTAGTTAACATTGCCAAAGCAAAACAAGATTGGGTAATGACAGATTACGCCAATGAATTTATTGAAGAAGTACGTGCAAAAGTTGGTGAAAATGGACATGTTATTGGTGCAGTTAGTGGTGGAGTGGATTCGACTGTTGCGGCGGTATTAATGACCAAGGCTATTGGTGACCGGTTCCATGCCGTGTTAGTTGATAATGGATGTTTACGTAAAGATGAGGCAGTTAATGTTTTGAAACGTATGAAGGATGATTGTCATGTTAACTTGCGTTGTGTTGATGCCAAGGATCGTTTCTTGGATTTGTTAAAAGGCGTAACCGATCCCGAGAAGAAACGTAAGATTATTGGAGGAACATTTATTGATATCTTCCAAGAAGAGGCTAATAAGATTCAAGCTGAGGCACCATGTGACTTTCTATTACAGGGTACGTTATATCCCGATGTTATTGAAAGTATCTCGTACAAGGGACCTTCTGCGACTATTAAAACACATCATAATGTCGGTGGACTGCCAGCCTCGATGAAATTGAAATTGATTGAACCATTACGTGAATTATTCAAGGATGAGGTACGTGAATTAGGCATTGCCTTGGGTATTGATGAGGCAAGTGTATGGCGTCATCCGTTCCCCGGTCCTGGACTTGCCATTCGTATCCTTGGTGAGGTAACGCCTGAACGTGTGGCTATATTACAGGAGGCTGATGCTATTATGATTGAGGAGTTACACAAGGCTAAACAGTATCGAATGATTGGTCAAGCATTTGTTGTGTTACTTCCTGTCAAGTCGGTGGGTGTCATGGGTGATGGACGAACATATGAACAAGTTGCATGTGTCCGATGTGTTGAAACGACGGATTATATGACTGCTGACTTTTATCACTTACCGTATGAGGTCATGGGTAATATGTCAAGTCGAATTATCAATGAAGTACGTGGTATCAATAGGGTTTGTTATGATATTAGTTCCAAGCCTCCTGCCACTATTGAGTGGGAGTAAAGAGTGGGGATGTTGGTTGGGGGGTTATGGGGGCTAGAGTTTGAGCAGAGATGATGAAATATCTTGTCTGAGACATATCTTTATTAAACTAAGCATTTAAAGTCTTAAACACAATACTGTTGGTGCTAGACAAGAGAGAGGAAATCTTCTTCTCCTCTCTTTCTGTAGTGGTATCCTCAAGGATACCGCCGCCGGAGCTGAATTTGTCATTTTTTGAAGGGTTTAGTGCAGCCATTGCATATACTACCTAAATCGATCGTGTCTCCAAGTAAAGATAATATGGATATTATCAATTGCAATGTGTATTAGAAGGCCCGCATATAACAGCAGAAGAGGTTTTGCATACCCTGTTTTCAGTGATAAGATTTGATTTACATATTATATACATAATATCAATAGATACGCAACATATTACATCGGCATAGACGTCCGATATCAGCAGTTCTATATAATAATCAAATGATCTACCATATCCGTGCAATAGTATAACAAAATGATGGCAGACAACAATATGGGAGAAGATGACGAATTCCAACAAGCTTTAATTAGGCAGGTAGACGGCGGTATATCTAATGAAGGTCTAGAAATTATTCGTCGACTCAAGAACAATCAACCAACTAACAACAATGAATTTGAATTAGAGGAATCTGAGACAGCTCCCTTTACAAATCGAGCATGGAGATTATTGGGAAGATACATTGCAAGCAATACACATTTGGAATATATTGATCTAAGCTACTGCAATCTCACAGATCAAAAGATGACACTGTTGTTTAATGAATTAGTGAAGAGTAGTTCATTGCAACGATTGCATATCGGAAACAACTCCTTTGGTATAGTTGGGGTACAAAAGATGTTACCACTCCTGAGAAATACAAATCTCTCGGTACTTGCCTTGGGAGGCAATGCTAGTATCAACACAGAATGCTTTGAGATATTGATCAGTGCATTAAATGGAAAGTGTATCAAAATATTAGGTTGCAATGGTTGCAACATAACAGACTTATCAGCATTAGACAGATACAATCTCCCTTGCCTCCATACACTTAATTTGAATCATAACAATATTGGCAGAGAGGGGTGCATTATATTATCTAATTTCCAGCAAAACAGAGGTTCAACTTTGAGACATCTTCATCTAAATTCTACGGGTATAGATGATGATGGAGCAGAGATACTTGCAACTCTACTCAAGAACGATACTAAATTATTCCTACTTGATTTGGAAGAGAATAATAACATCACGGAGAGTGGGTATAAGGCATTATTAAAGGCCGTAGTTGATGTATCATCAATTGAGAATACCTATGATTCCAACCAAAGTTTGGGATCATGTTTTATCGGTGATGATGATACAAGCAATAGGCCAAAGTCCTTGACTAATAGTGCATGCAAAGTGAATCTAATGAATACTGGTACTAGTGCCGAAAGCAAACATGTAGCCGGGAGGGCAAAAGTGATCAAGTTTCAGCTAAACAGCCAGACATTGAAAGAGATCTGTCATCTACAAGGTGTTGAATACATACCCGGTAGTGTCTTTTCAGACATGGAGCCCGTTCTCCTGCCGTTGATTCTCGCGTTGATTGGTAATGAACACGGTCAGAGTGAGCTCTATACTGCTCTCGTCCATACGGCACCAAATTTACTATCTTACATTGATAGGAAAGCTCTGATTAATAATGAAATGGAAAAGGTCGAGGCCCGGGGTGCTGCTAAGGTGGCTGCATACGAAAGGAAAATAGCTTCTCTGAAGACCGAGATGCTAACTCAAAAGGCAGACTTAAGTAGACGGTTGGCAATGATTGATTTAGGGGCGGCATTTGAGGAAGGTTATGACAAAGGAGTAGTGGATAGTAGTAAGAAGCGGCAAAGGAGCTAAGACTACATATTGGGACGAGTTTACATTTTAATGTTAGATTGTATGAATCGCTACAGGATTGTGAAAGAAATAATAATAATAATTAACTACTTAGCACACCCCATTTTCTCCTAAATAAACTACTTAAGAGAGCGGTTACAATGGTTCGCGTGTTTCGGAAGTTCGGCAGCTGCGGCGTCATGTTGTTGAGGCATGTGTACAGAGCAATGATAATAGACAAGAGAGGATAGAATTACTAGCGATGGAACGGTTTTGGTCAAAGGCGGATAACTATTATGCTATATAACAATCTAACAGTACTTTCACAACGACTAGTAGTAGAGGACTGGCTGATCACTGAATAATAAAGTATAGATATATTATTAGTCTTTAGCCGAGTATCGATATTTCAATCCCTGACACAAAAAACCTTCATTAGATCCTGGCAAAAAGTATAACATCTTGTGCACCTTCTCTTATCTCACTTGTTGACTTGTCTTTGCTTGTCTATCATTATCTAGAGGTGCATTGAATAGTCTGATATAGTTATAAAAGAGATATTTATCTTCTACTTATAATAATCGGGTTGTATTATTAGTGATCTACCCATCTGCGCATATACGAAAACAAAACTATATATAAACAACATGGAGGAAGATGAACAATTCAATCAAGCTTTTGGAGAGCACACTGGCATTGTCGAAGGATGCAGGGAATGGATCTGGAATATCAAAAATAATAATGATGATTCCACTGTCATCCATTTAAGGTCCGTAGATGCTGATCTATTTACGGATCTTGCATGGAGACTTTTTGGTCGATACATTGCGAACAAATCAAATTTGCGAAAACTTGGCTTAGATATGTGTAATCTCACTGATCAAAAGATGGCATCATTATCTGTGGAGTTAACAAGTAGTAGATCATTGGTTACATTAGATTTAGATTGCAATATGTTCGGTGTAGAAGGACTACGAAATGTGGTGCCCTTCTTAAGAAACTGCCCACAACTCAAAACTTTATACTTGGGAGAAAATGAAAACATCAACACAGATTGCTTTGAGGTATTAGTTAGTGCATTAGATGGAAGGTCTGTTGAAGAAATGCACTTTTTTTATTGCAATATTGAAGACATCTCGGCATTGGGCACATATAATCTGCCAAATCTTAAAATCCTCAATCTGACAAACAACAATATTGGAATGGAGGGGATTAGAATACTATCCAACAAACTACAACAAGTAGGATCAACGTTGAAAGAGCTACATCTAACAAGTACTGGTATTGATGACGAGGGAACTGAATTACTTGCAACTTCACTCAAACATAATACAACATTAGAAGCTCTTTATTTAGAAGGGATGGGAAACAACATAACAGATAGAGGTTGCAATGCGATGTTGAAGCTTATGGTTGACGTGTCATCAATCGACAGTACATACAATTCCACTAACCATACTTTAGATACATGTAAATTGATTTATGAGGATGATGACGAGGATGATGAAGATATGAGTGAAATACAGTCCTTGATAGATGAAGCATGCGAGGAAAATGGGAGAAGTAGTAATCCTGACGGCATTGGTAGGGCGAAAGTTATCAAGTATCAACTCAATAGCCAAAAGAGGAAGGAGTTATGTGAGTTGCAAGGCGTTGAATACATACCTGGTAATATCTTTGCAGATATTGAGCCAGTTCTTTTGCCGCGTATACTTGCTTTGATCGGGGAGAGACATGGCCAAAGTGAGCTATACACTGCTCTCATCCACACGGCACCCGAGTTACTGTCTTATATTGATAGGAAGGCTTTGATTGACAGTGAAATAGCAAAGAATATTTCTCAAGCTGATACTCTAAGGCAACAAGCTAATGCTCTTATGCTACAAGCATCTGTTATTACTGCTAAGAACGATTTACTTAGTAGAAGACGGGAAATGATTGGTATTGGGGATAGTAAGCAGCAGTTGGCAGGCGGACAAGGAAATAGTATGAAAGTAGGTGATAAGAAGAGGAAGATACAGCACTAAATTAGAATCATTAGCTTCCATTTACTACCCTCCTTAGCTATTTTCAATAGTATTTCTCATTCTTAGATGCCGCAGCATCATCCCTCTGGATAGTCTTAATCTCGGCAACGTATTCTTGATAAGCTCGTAACGCATTCTCGTACTCCTCTTTTGTAGCATGCCCCTTTGAGTAGAGGTCTAGGATGCACTTTATTGACCTCTCACTTCCATCTCTGGCTGCAATCATATAATGCTTCATAGCTCTGCTTATATTACGTGCCTCCTCCTCTTCATAACCTATACTATGCCTAGCATTTACATTGCCCATCATAGCCGCTCCCAATACTGTCTAGCCTTCTTTACATCCCTCTCTACACCTCTACCATAATAATATGCAACCGCTATATTCGTAACCGCTTCAGAGCTACCAAGTTTCCCCGCCCGATAATAGTATTCAAATGCCTTTGTATAATCTTGTGTAAATCCGTGACTCCCTTCTTGATAGAAATAAGCTAGATTGTATATTGCATTTGCATCTCCTAATTCCATGCGTTTTCTATACCTTGCAATTGCCTCGTCTACTTTCTTAGGCATCGGAATTCTACAAAAGGGGCACTTATCGACGACATCCATCGCTTTACCAGCACACAGACAACCAGCACAAAACATCTTTCCACAACACGGCTGATATGTCTGTGCATATTCTAAAGATGGTAACCTTATAAAGCATATTTGACAATCTTCTAACGGTGGTGGCTGTTTAAATAACTTTTCATCATATATCTCGGCAATACGCTTTTTGCATTCCTTCTTATGCAAAGGGCGATGAGCAATTTGACATTCTCTATTGCAATACTTGACTAAATTACATGCCGTACATGCCTTGAGTTTAGTATTGGTATCGTCATCTTCACCCTTGCCGCAATTTGCACAAGTTGACATGATATTTTACTTATTATATCTATTTGAATGTAGGTACGATATCAATACGATATCAATATGGTATAGTTTGTGTTAAGTGTAATGGTGGAGGAGCTATTTTTTGTGCATATGATGTGCACACTTTTTTATCGAATAGTCGGGCGTTTCCAGCGGTGAATGATGCCAATAACAGACGATGAATAGAGTATATAGAGGGCTATCTAATGTTGTTGGGCCTTTTCGATACTATGGAATTGTCAGGAAGGCACTCTAGGCGATAGCTCTCCGTCCCTCACTAACACTAATTAATCACAATGACGAATTTGATAATGGCGATCAAACGTCAATCTATCTCCTCCATTGGGCTAATATTAGTAAGTTGGTATTGTTTGCAGCAGCAAGCAACCAAGAGAACGATATAGATCAGAAGTATTATAGATGTATTAGGCTTCGCGTAGTATCAACCTTCTTCGTCGATACCACCCTACATAAAACCTTCACTAAAATATAGTTACATAATAAAAGTACACATCTTGTGCACCTTATTATTCTTGTTATAATTTACTTACAATTACAATATATCTTCAATACCGAGGTTAGGGTATTCTGGTATAGCTATATAGAAAGGAGATTTTAGCATCCGACATTATAATTATAAGTAACAATGGCTGACAGCGACGAAGAAGAGTAAAAGCAAATTCGTCAAGCAATAAGGGCAGATTATGATACTGAAGTGGAAGTAGAAAATGAATTGCAACATCGGCTAGCTTTTGGCAGATATACCGATGTTATATCTGATGAATGTCTAGAAGAGATA
>Ga0214480_100804_pt1 | contig 15193 bp, 15 predicted proteins | sample M1_20Mar14CPVII9_3_FD_165042 | JGI IMG/M metagenome (GOLD analysis project Ga0214480, IMG submission 165042) | Marine eukaryotic communities from Monterey Bay, California, United States - M1_20Mar14CPVII9sort6BwellE17 | ecosystem: Environmental > Aquatic > Marine > Unclassified | place: USA... | reverse complement strand
TGCAACGGACCCATCTCAGAGATGTGATGGTGATCATACTTTTGGTCGAGACTCAATCTATCTCCAAGGAATGTCAGGTGTTCAAGGAGTTGACCATCGAGAGAACGTCATTCGTGGATGTGTTGAAGATAAGTATGGCTATTGGCTGAATCCACTTGTGGTTGGAAAGTACCGGGGAGGCAATCCAATGCCAAGGCGTTATTCGGATCGTCATCTTGACTAGAAGACCAAACTTGAAGTGAAGTTGTTAGTGTATACTGTCATCCATCAGACGATATATAATGTCTTGTATTGTGTCATGTTGGATGGAAGAAGAAGTTCGAGCCGTAGAAGGTAGATGAAGGCGTCGTTATGATTATGATTGTGTGTGTGTAGATCAGTAGAAGTAGAAGTAGAATTAGAATTGCTTCTATTGTTGATGATAGAAGATGACATAGTTTTCTCATAAGAAGTAATGATATTGCTACTATTGTTGAACATTAATCTGATTTCATACTACTATTAATCCATCATTGCTGTGGGCCAACTCCGTTGAGGCTCTGCCGAGGGCTGTCTGCTGACTGCCCGACAGCTTAAGATAAGAAGAGAGGAGAAGACGATGAATGATGAATGATGTGAAGAGACAACGATCTCATCTCAAATCTCATTATGATTGTTTTATTGTAGACGACGACGATATGTGCTTTGCAATCTATTGCAATAAATAATAAATGAATTTGCGAGAGTGATGAGGCAATTGTAAGATAGATCGATAGTGGAGGCTGTTGTCAATAATTGATCGAGAAAGAATAACGTTGATTGAGAAAGAATAACGATGACTCATGTCACATCTAAAAATTCGTCACGTGACTGTTAGTCACATAAATATCACTTTTATCTTTGGGGGGACAACGAACTTGTGTATGTGTCAACCTTGGTCCATATTTCAACAGGTGAATTATTATTATCGGATTGCAATATAGTATTGATGTTAATACCATTAATATTAATTGGTGACTTGGCCTTAATATCAAACATGTGACCGTTGGTAGATTTATCAGAGACGTAGGATGTTGTTAGTTGTGAAGTGAGGAGTGATCGGCCGGTGGTTAATTGTGAGGGTATGCCGCCGCCGCTGTTGGAAGATTGTGTAGCTAATGCTGTAATGTTTGCCATCTTGGTGGGTGGTTATAATATTGGAAGGAGAGGTGCCGCCGCGGCTATTAGTTGTTTTATGGTCTGTTGTTCAGTGTTGTTTGTTAAAAATTATGAGAGTTTGGCGCGAGGTATCCTTTGCAACTGCCATTTTGTGGCAAAGAGGCCAAAGCTCTGGAGACTGGAGAGTGGAGAGATAAGTTGTAAGAGTACAATACTTAATAATAATATCAGTATATATGCAGTGCGGGGCGGTATTCTGTTAGGTTTAAAGGGGTGTGGTATTACATTAGCCCGATTTATATAATTATTGCAAAGTTTATTAGTTTTTTTTGTGAAAGGTTGATAGTATAATTTAGAACATACGTTTAGTAGTGAATATTAAATAATAATATGGTGACATTAGAACTTGAGGCACGGCTTGATAATCTGCTAGTCACCGCCCAAGAAGAGACAGCTGATTTAGATGTCTTTACGCCCATACCAGCAAGAGAAGAATGCCCGTTATGTCTTATTCCACTTCCTTTTGATGAGGGTGAAACTACATTTATGTCATGTTGTGGGAAGACGATATGCCATGGTTGTAATTATAAAAGAGAATTAATGACATTGAATGAAATAGAGAGGACACGAACACCGATATATGAGCAGAAATGTGCATTCTGTCGTCAGAAAACGAAGAATTCTATCAAAGAATTGAAAAAGCTAATGAAAAAGAATGTTCCTTGTGCATATATGATGATGGCTGGTTTATATAAATCGGGGGAAGGTGTTATACAAAGTGATACAAAGTGTCTTGAAATGCGTATCCGTGCAGCGGAACTTGGCTATGCAAGAGCATTTGGATTGATTGGGATTGCTTATCACGAAGGTATAGTAGTGGAAGAAAATATGTCAAAAGCATTTGAATATTGTGAGATAGCTGCAAAAAAGGGGTCGGTATTTATACATCTATTCATGGCTAATTATGCCATCGACACTCAAGTGTGTACAAAACATTTGAAAGTAGCTGCATGTGCAGGAGATCAAAACTCAATGGATGGTTTAATGAAGTATTACAAAGACAAGTCTATTTCAAAAGAGGAGTTAGCCCAGACTCTCCGTGCTTTCCAGGCCTCGAGTGGTGAAATGAAGAGTAAAGATCGGGATGATGCCCGTGCTGCAGCGGCAAGAGGATTTTGGGCAGTGGCAAAAGGAGGGGCTATGACTACTGGATACTATTAGTATAATTAGAAGAAACTGTTTATAATTATCCGATACTAATACTAGCCCTAACAATCCCAGTCAACTAATATTGAAACCCTCTATCTCATCACTTCGAACTCCCAACATCTCCTCTAATTTTCATCATCACTTATACAATCCACCTAAAATAACCCTCAATACCTCTCAATAACTATCTACTTATCTAACCAAGTACAATCCTCAAAACACTATTACCAACCTTTAACTCCATACCATTCACTAACTCCAATCGTTCATTTGGTACTAAATTCTGTGCATTATAAACAGTACCATTCGTACTTCCCACATCCATATAATAATACTTCGATTCACTACCACTACTGTTATTATTTGTTTCCAAAATAAACTTCCCGTGTGTAGTTGATACTTCTTGATCTTTGTATAAACTAATACCATTTTTGATAAATTTCTTACCCTTGGATCGGCCAATGAGACATGGCGTACCGATGGTTGGACGGAGGAGGAATGTTTGGGATTTATGTGGTCCTTGTGGTATTTGTACTTGAATTGATGTTGGTGTTGTTGATTTATTGGTAGCGGGTTTGGTGGTGGTAGAGGCGGATGGTTTACCATCTTCTAATTCAGCTGAGACTTGATGCGGCAACTCGTCTGCAGCCCCACCACTTTCACCACCGCTCTTCTTTTTATTAGCCATATCAACAGCCAACGTATGTAATTCTAACACATCCTCACATTCCTTATTACATTGTTCACGTAATGCATTAATATTTTGAGATGTTTGATCTATAACTTTTGTATGGTATTGATTCAATGACCAGTGGAGTAATTGTTCAATTGTCCATTCGGAGGTTGGTTCACCTGATGGGAATTTTGATACTATTGATTGACGGAATGATTGATCCATTGTTGTTATATTATATACGTAATGTATAGAGCTGTTGCAAGTTGCAAATTTATGTCGTTTATATTTTTGAGATGGTGCAGTAAAAGTAAAAAGTAAAGAGTTTGCAATCGACCGCTATATTCCGTACCGACTTTTACTATGATACCACAGACGATCACCCCGATATTATACTATTATTACTGTTGCCTTATGTATACTATACCTACCTTTATATTGATATTGTACCAAGCCAAAACAAATCACTTTCTATTCACATCTCTTATTATTGTCCCAATTAATACCGAAAGACTCCCAGTCTCATTAGATGCTGATTTGAGTTGCAATTGCTGTGTTGTATTGACATCGATATACAGCTCATTGTTCAAGGCATAATCCGTATATATCATCATCATCATTATTATATAGTGTTGTGTTGGTAGTAGTATAAATCATTCTATCATTGCCGCTGTTTGCTGTATTATGATATTGACTGTGGACACACTGCATTATTATCAATATAATTATTTCAGTATTGTGGTGTTGGTAGTAGTATTAATTTCTTAGTTTAGTATTAGACAAGAGTCAACAGTTTTAGACGATTAGTATTAGTACTTTCGTACATACTCTAACGAATATACATAGTTCAAAGTATATATATTGATTAAACCATGAAGGAATGTGCCGCATGTAATACCGAATTATCACAAGATAAGTTTAGTAAGAAACAGTGGAAATTGAAGCAGCACGAGAGGAGGTGTAAGGATTGTATCGATAACAACAATGAGGTGCAGCTGCTGAAAAACAACACACACCAACTTCTCTAGTCAAATCCAATACTACAGTTAATGATGGCGAAGAAGCTCCATCGTGTTACATTTGCCTTGATGATGAGCCAGATGATTCGGGTGGTATAGTTATGAGAGATTGTTCATGCCGAGGACCGTCAGCTGGCTTTGTTCATCTTTCATGTCTTGCAAAGTACGCTGAAGAAAAATATATGGGTAATCCAAACGATAAAGACAGAGATCTTGTATGGAAACACTGCCCGACTTGTCACCATGAGTACCAAAGTGAATTTTCAGTTGATTTAGCAAGACTATTTGTTGCTTGTAAAGGAGGAATTTGAAGAACCCTCTTCACATTGACATAATACGTGCACAAATCGCCGTATTGGAAAATTTGATGGTAAAGACTACTAATGATGAGAGGCAACCTGAAGAGGCCAAACAAGTTGCCAACGATATTATACGAAAATTTAAAAGGATGAAACTAAAAGGATTCAGTACCTCACACTATGTCTTTGAGGTTTATTCATATGAGTGCCTCGGCAATCTTTGTCAAGTTAAGGCGGCTAAGACTGAGGTAAGATTTTGGTCTGCTTTGCACTATGTTAGTATCCGTGTAAATCCTTCCCCTTTCCTCACCTGATACCTCAATTCTTATTCAATGCCTAAACCAGAACGGTGGAGACAAACAACTATTCTCGGAAGCATTGAAGTATTTCGAGAAAAGTCTTGGGGTTGCCACAGTAAATAATGACTCTAAACTTATTACACGAGCAGAATCGATGATTTCCATGGTACGCGGTAATATGGGGGAAGCTGAACATGTTAAAGCAAGTCTTCGTAAACAGAAAAAGTTGTATGAAGCAGAAGCTAAAAAAGGCGAATCAGCGGTCGATGCAATTCAGATGGGAGTGTCGTATGCCGTAACTCTCAAGAGGCGTCATAAACATGGTGTTGAATCCGAAAAGTTGTTAATGAAGCTGCGTGAAATTTGTCAACGTGTGCACGGCTCAGATCACAAGCTAACCAAACTTGTTCATTCAAAGAGAAGTAAACAATCTTCAGTATGGATGAGATCTGAGGGTAATGGCGATCCTTATATCCTTTCTGACTATGATGGTAGCTTTGAGAGGTGCGTGGGTTTTAATAAGAATATAAATGTTACGAGTGCTATTCTGTCCGAGGAAGAGTATCGTTTACCGATCGACTCTCTGTCTATTGATGAAGTAGTCTTTTACAACGGAACAATCGTCTTTAGTTCCCCTCAACCAGTTGAATATAACAATGATATTGATAAATTCGTACTTGGGGATATGAGACGCTTACAATTAGCGAATGAGGGCGAAATGATCAAAGAATATGATCAAGATGTAGTTGATGGCCGGCTGAAACTAGCTGGGTTGAATTTCAAAGATCTCAAACTAGGAGATATTAGGGCTTGGGATAAAGATACTGGGTGTTATACTATCCACTGGGAAGATGGGAGCATTCCACCTTGTGCAGTACCTCGTCACAGAGTATTTGTCCCAAATTGCATCTGTAATAAGTGTATCGAGTCCAACCAACAATTCATGTTCACTCCCAATGAACACTTCCCTAAGAATTGTGAATGGGATAAAGATAAATGAGGATGGGTCTTCTCGGGGGTACATAAATTTATAAGATAAGGATAGAAGTTATGAGTGATTCTTTTAGCTACTTATTACCCTACAACCCAAAGACGAATCAACAAACAATACCCAATGTTAACAGATATCGCCTCAAACCTTCGAGGGTATAGTCCTTATTTGGACTGCAGTGCAATACACATATAACCTGTACCATCAACTCTGCTACGGCCAAGTCCCATTGATTCTTCTTCCGTGCCTCGGTCAATACCACAGCACACTCATCCGTCAACTTGGGAACTCCCTTGGATAGTGAGAATAATGCATCACTCATTGACTTGCGTTGGGAGAATGTAAGTGGTACCTGAGGGTATGTGTAGTCTCCGACTCGTTTCTTAGACGAATCCTTCTTCTTCTTGGTAGACTTGGTAATATCCGAAACAACACGATATTGATCAGTTGTCACTTGCATCTTGGGTTGGAAGAGTAAGTCTTCAGATTCACCTGTATTCTTGTTCTGCTTGGTTTCACCTTCTCGTTCATCTTCTGCATCTGATCGCTTGTCTTCGGTAGGCTTGTTAGTGGAAGAGCCAAGAAGTGTTTTTCGACGGAAAGGGCTACTCATGTCACTGTTAGTTGCCACACTACCTTTAGTTTCCACAGCATTAGAGGATGCTACCTTGTCTGGGGATACATTCTTGTCCTTGCCGTTCTTCTTCTCCTTCTTGTCTGGACTACTAATCTCTTTACATACTTCTCCACCAATCAACCCAAATGAACCACTCTTGATTGAAATAAAGTTATTCATTTCACACAAGGCCGGTGCCAACTCACCCGGTTCATTGGCAACATGTGCATTAGCCGATGGATACACCATAACTCCAATGTTACGGGCTAATGATGAGGCATAGGGACATGTATGGCCCAACTTAATTTGACCACATTTCTTACACCGATTCTTCCTCGATGATGACTTGTCAGATATGTTACTACCACTTTTCTTTAACTCGTCATCATCAAATGTCTTTGCCCCATTCAATGTTAGGGATAAGTTGGCCTGTACATCCCATGATAATCGATTACCATGTTCAAAGTATTGTTGACGTAATCGTTTCTCATATCTATCACGTCGTACCATGGAGTTGTTATGTGGCAAGGCACGCTTCTTTGAGGCACTACTCTTTGCCTTGCCACCTCTTGACGACTTGGCACTAGTAGATACCACCACGGCAGATGGTGGGGTACGAAAGATTGACATCTTATCAGGCTTGTTGGGCTGTTTCTTCGTTAGTGTCTGCTTCTTCCGTGCTATTGTACCTCCAAAGGCAAAGATGGCAGACTCGACACGACGCCTTGCAATTGCTGCTGTTGACTTGTCAAGCTTGGACTAAGGAAATAGGGAAAGGAATATGAGGAGGAAGGAGGTCAGACGTGTGTATGATGAGATTATCGAGGCAACTGAAACTGAACATCTCTACAGCATCTCTACAACAGACACTAGAACGTACCTTATCAGCCTGAGACATACCAGGAACATGACCCAACTTTACACTACCATACGGACTAACATTAATCGTCGGTCCCAAGTCATCATCATCGTCATCATCATCTAACGACATTCGACATCCTCGTCCACCACCTCGTTTGACCAATCCAGGTAAGAGATAGGTACATCCTTCCAATACTGGATAAATCTCTCGTAAAAACTTGTAGAATTCATATGTCTTGTATGATACAATGTCATCCAACTTGTAGTGTGAGGTAGACTTAGTTGGACCACGGAGGATGGTTAATTGATTACCAAGTCTATCGGCTGGTACTAGTAGTTGTTTCATTGATTTAGTTTTGGAAGGAGCTTTTACTTTTGTGTTGGATAATTTGGTGTATAGTTCATTATCATAATGTTGTAACGTGCCTCGTGATATGTGTGAATGTTCATGAGTTATATCACGTGCCTTGGTTGATAGATTGATGGCATCTTCATCTGATAAATGTGGTGCTTGGGGTGGTTTCAATGATGACTTGGATTGGAGTAAACGGTTGTTACGAGGTGATGGTAATAAGGCTGGATTGGTGCTTTGCTTCACCCCCGAGACATCCATTTCAGTTGAAGAGTTTGACAAAGAACCAAACACACCAAAGCTTGCAATCGGTGCATTAGCAAACTGACTAAAGCTATGTCCAAACGTATCACTACCATACAAGGAAGTCTTGGACCGCTTCTCCTCTCTAGATTCTCCAGTATCTCCTCCTCCTGCATCCTTATTGGTATCAGCAAATCCCAAGCTTGTTTCACTCTTGCGTTTATAATGACCTGACAAATCATTGGTCGATTCTCTCGGCGTACCCAAGCTACCACCATTATCAAAGAATTGATCCATATCATTCATAACATTGGAATATCCCCATTCTAGGCTAGTTGGACTTGGATTTAGGAATGATAATGATGTTCGTTGTTGGTCAGTGTTGTTATTGTTATTGGGTGTAATTGCAAAGCTTGGCATACGTGTCATGTTATTATATTCCTCGTGTGGTGTTCGGGAGAATGATGACTTTGGATCTAGTATAGAATCCTGTCGATGAGGGGGTCAAGGTAGTAGAGAAGAAGAGAGAGGAGAGGAAAGAGAGGTTAGACGAAGTTTGCTCATATGATTTGCACAACATAACAGGCATCAGTTTGAGCATAAGATATGCACAAAAAGACAGATATAAGATATGCTCGTCATTCCGAACTGCCGCCTGCCCTCTACCGACACAAACAGACACAGCATAGAGATACTTACATCCAACATGAAACTAGCAGGAGAATTCGAACAACTTAGACTACTTGAATTATCATCTTTATAATTTCCACCAGTACCTCCCTTGTTACTACCCAATGATGGTGATGAAACAACAATAGATTCAGCTGAGCCATGATTTTCTAAATTAAGTGTTGGTGGTAGCTGTACTGTAGTTGTGTTGTGTGTGGTATTGTTGGAATGCATGGTGTTGTGGTGAGTGGTGGTGTTGGAATGTAGTTCAGTAGACTGACGATGAAAATCTTTATGAGCAGAAGATTTTGACTTGTCACCGGATAGTACAGCCGCGGCAGCACGAGATGCAGCCTCGACTTTGTCACTGCTATACTGATGACTGCCTCTCCTTGCTTCCCTGTCCCTGCCTTCCCCGACGTCTCCTCTACTCTTCCTCTCTTTCGAGAGACGGTTGTCAGGACTGTTCAACAAGTCTGAGACACTATCCAAGCTACCCATATTTTCAATACAAGATGTCAACACCTTGTAATCCTCTTCACCGAATGATGGTGCCAGAAGTGCTGCTGCTGTAGCTCCACCATTACCGGGAGAGGGTTTGAGAGATGTAGCAAATGGTTGGGGTGTTAGTCCTGTTGTATGAGATGGACTTTGTTGTGAAGAGTTATTGTTGATTCGTTGACGAGTTGGCAATTGTGGTCTACTACGACTTTTATCTAACGATGATGGAGATGATGGTGCTTCTTTATCAACTGATACAATAGACGGAGGAACGTCATTGTCGTCACGAGGTGGTGTTCCTAAATCTCGTGGATCTTTACGCTTACCACGACGAGTCGTCGATGGGGGAAGAGGAGGATCTTTAAGGGAAGCAGACTGTGCCGCTGCTAACTCAGCTGCCTTGCGGCGTTTTTGGGAAGTGTCCATTTCGGATTGTTCTTCGGTTTGTTGTTGACGGACTGCTACTACCATTGTACTATTGGATATGATATGATATTGGATATTGCAAAGGGGGAGAGAGTTTTTGTTTTTGCAATGCTATGAGTTAAATATCTCTACTGTTTACACTTAGCAATCACAAGCATATGTTGAGCCCTCCCCTTCAATCATAACAGCGGACCCGTATAAATGTTAGACAAGGCCAAACGAGCAATGATATTGGTGGTGGTAGTAGGAGGAGTGATGCAAGGAGGAGTTGTCTAAATTTTCGTCGAGCAATGACAATTGACAAAAAAAGATACACATCTTGCATAAAGTTGAGAGTGGTTGAGAATTGAGAGATAGTCGATAGTGACTATTTTATGCTGTGTAGTTGAGAGAGGATAAATATATAATAGCATATCTTTATCGATGGAAGATTGTAGCTTTACACATATTGCAATTAGCGGCGGCGAATCGAGATTAAAGTTTGTTAACTTGATTCAAGAGACACATCACCTTTGATAGGTAGACAATATTATTGAGTATCATCAATTATCAAATCAGTATGGTATCATTGGAACTTGAAGCACGGCTTGACAATTTACTTTCTACTGCCCAAAAAGAGACGGAAGACATTGACCTATTTGCACCCATTGAAGAGAGAGAAGATTGTCCAATATGCATGATTCCACTACCTTTATCAGAGAGTGAACTTAGTTTTATGACGTGCTGTGGAAAGAAGATATGCCAAGGTTGCACTTGGAAAGAAGTGAAGAATGATGAGAAGAAAGGTATACTTGATCATGAGATGATATGTGCCTTTTGTCGACGACCAGAAGAAGAGAATCCTATCAAAAGTCTGAAAAAACTAATGAAGAAGAAGAATTCTACTGCATTTATAAGAATGGGTATTCATTACAGAGACGGTGATGGCGTCTTTCAAAGTGATACAAAAGCACTCGAAATGTTTATACTGCAATATGTACAAAGAAAAGTCTATATCAAAAGAGGAGCTGACAAAAACACTTCATGCATTTCAAGCCTCTAGCAACGATATGAAAAGTAAGGATCGGGATGATGCTCGTGTTGCACGAGAAAAAACATAGACAGCAATTATTGATTGATAATCCAACTTAGTGGCGTTAAAGCGATACTCTTAAATTGATACCATCTAATAGAAACCTCCTCGATCAAAGCATATTAACCAACCCTGCCTCATACAATGATATGATAGTTTAATGACAAAAGTCCCCAGTATCCGGACCGTCATCTATTTCTCCTTTTATACTACTAAGATATTCATCCTCCATGCTGATATTATTGTTCTGTCGTCTATTATCTTCAGCTAACCAAGTGCCAACCTCATCAACACTAATCCATTTATAATTAGCAACCTCATCATCTAATCTATCCGTGCATCTAATATCATAACTATATCTTGATACATATTATATTGCTCAGCTAGGAGGAGAGTTGCCTAAATTTTTGTCAAGCAATGACAATTGACAAAAAAAAAGATACACATCTTATGCACAAAAAAGTTGAGAAAAATAGAAGAGCAGCTGCTATATGGTGTCTATTGCAATCAATACCTCTAGAAGAGACGGTTATATAATATAATAATAATGACAGTAAAAGTAGCATATTATAAAAAAGCGGTGCTGGTCACGGTGCATTCGACGTTAAGGATGAGCTAAAGAGTCTTGGAGGAAAATACAATATTAAATTGAAAGGATGGGTGTTCTCAAAAAAGAAACGTGATGCAGTGATATCAAGACTTCAATCTTTGCAAGGAGTAGATGTGGTGGATCAAACAGCGGACACCGCTGCCGCTGCTAGCTCTACTGCTTCTGCATCTGCTAATGCTAATAGTGGCGGAGCTGTGTCGTCTAGTGCAAGAGGCGCCAGATCTTCTGCCTCTGCTAATGATGACGACTATTTGGATCTTGCATCACTTCCTACACCTAACAAAGACAAGTTTGCAGATGGTGTACCAGGAGAGAGTAATGTACGATCATTTGCAAGTTATCCAGGTCAAGTAATGCTGTATATGATGAACCAGTATAATTATCATATCGTCGATGTCACAGAAAATGGAGGTTATACTCTCCGTGTGGAATCTCTTGCGGAGAAGAAGGAGAGACAAATTGAGGAGCAGTGTAGGGATGAAGATCCTCCCGCAGGGTATTATGAACCGAGAATTTCAGTTGTGGGGAGTCGGAACAAGACGTATAAAAAGAAAGAGTTTACTTGTGATGGTACAATGTTTCGTCATACAATATTGTCATGGGTAGATGCACCTATCAAGTTCCAAGAGCCTCATCGGGTAAAGGGAAGATCTCCAGTAGAAAGCATATGCCATGAAGAGAAGATTGAGGATCTAACACCATTTGATCGTGATGTGTATTGGAAGCCTATAACAGAACAATGCAAGTCATGTCATGATGCGGATAAGGCATTTGAACAATGGGTAAAACGAGCATCAACAACAGGAGGTCAAGCAGCTTTGGCTTTGGCAGGCAAAAAGCGCAAGGCAGAAGAGGTAAACGAAGGAGATGATCAACGGGAAGTAAAGGCTCGGAAGGGAAATCTTAAGGCGGACTGACAGAGTTAAAGATTGTATGTTAGTGTTAATATACTTCTTAGGATAATTGATACTATCTAAGTCTTTCAAAGCATATTAACCAATCCTGCTTCATACAATGATATGATAGTTTTATGACAAAAGTCCCCCGTATCCGGACCGTCATCTATTTCTCCTTTTATACTACTAAGATATGCATCCTCCATGCTGATGGTATTATTGTTCTGTCGTCTACTATCATCGGCTAACCAAGTACCAACTTCATCAACACTAATCCATTTATAATTAGCAACCTCATCATCTAACGTCATTTCTATATCTTGATACATATTATGAAATTGTACTAGCCATAGATATGTTAATTGTCTATCTATTCTATTATCATTCCGTGGTCCGTAATGTCGTATGTAGTATAATGGATACTCTGTCATGTTTGATATTGTTACATGATATGTTTCTTGTATATTATTCTTCGGATGGAAGTCTGCAGTCCATGCTCCTTGGAATTGAGATTCGTCAAAGTTCAGTGCTGTTATAGAAGATGAGATTAGTGCGTATAGGACATAAGATGTGCATAAATATATAAACTTCCACCAACTTACCTATAAAACCCAACTCTTCCTCAACACCTCTAACAACTGATTCTCTATCATTCTCACCAACCACAGAATGTTCACCCAATAAACTCCAAGTACCTGGACACGTCACTACATCATTTGATCGTTGCAGAAATAGTATTCTACCTGATAAGTCCATTATATATAATACGTGTCCAGTATGCAAGTATCCATTCCGATGTGTAACATCTATCGGATATGACCCACGGGGTATAAGACGAGATGGATCTAATGGTGTCAAATGTGGTAAAGTTTCAATTGAGTATGGTGGTGGTACATCATATATTGGTATCTGCTCTTCAATTTCATGCTCATGTGTTGTTGTTGTTTGTATTGTTGACAATCTTATATCATCTTTGTCTTTATGATGTGCATAGTGAGTTGTTGTTATGATGACCAATACAATTAGTATAGGTACGAATACACCTCTTCTACTTGATGACGGGTTAGCACGACGGAGCTTTAGTTGCACCATAACAATCTTTAACAGAATTTTGGTTGCAAATAAAACCTCTCGTGTGCATTTAAATGGAAGATCGAAAGCACGTTAAACCCTGATCTAGTAACATTACTACCGATATATGAACAATGCTATGTTGATCGGCTGATGATTGAGCAGCCGCTGATCAGCTCCCTGATAATATCGTAAGCAACTAACTCACTAAAAATGAGAATTTTTGGGAGTCTTTCAGTGTTAGTTGGGACAGGTAATAAGTTCTTGTTATTGCATGTTGTTTGTGTGGTGTGTAGTAGCTTGTAGTAGTAGTAGTGATCCTACCGCCCTTCATAGCAGTCAAAATAGATAAATTACGTTAGAATATAGCAGCGGTAGTAGTATCGGCGGTAGTGGTAGTATAATAGTTTTACCACACGACTTATTTGTGTGTGTGCGTGTGTCGGTGCACTCGAATCTGAGTTGGTAGATTTAACATTAGTAGGTATTGAAAGAGGAGAGAGACATATCACACGGTTTTAGTATATCATACGGTATTATTAGTGTATCAAGTCAATAAACAAAATATGACAACATTAGAATTAGAAGCAAGGCTTGACAATTTACTCTCCACTGCTCAAGAAGAGACAAAGGATAACGATCTATTTGCACCTATTGTGGATAGAGAGGAGTGCCCAGTATGTCTTCAAACACTTCCTATTAGAGAGGATGAAACATTATTTATGTCGTGTTGTGGGAAGAAGGTATGTTGTGGTTGTATCGTTAAAAGTAAGGCGGTAGATAGAAATAATGGTATACCTTATCACAAGCAGAAGTGTGCATTCTGTCGTCAGCCACATTCTATTCAGGCAATAGATGACATGCGGCATATCAAAGCACTGAAAAAGCTAATGAAGAAGAATAGCTCAGATGCATTTGTGGCAATGGCTCTAAATTATAAAGAAGGGGGAGGGGTACGCCAAAGTGAAACAAAATCTCTAGAAATGTGTATTCGTGCAGCAGAACTTGGTCATCCTAATGCATATGCACTCATTGGGCAGTATTTTAATAAGGGGATTGCAGTGGGACAAGATATGTCAAAAGCATTTGAATTCTGGGAAGTAGGTGCAAAGAGAGGATCGGTAGGAGCACACAACGACCTTGCTATATCGCATAAGAGATGTGGGAATATTGATTTATACATCAAACATATGAAATTAGTTGCATGTGCAGGTGATCAAGGAGCAATGAACAGTTTGATGAATGCATACAAAGATAAGTTACTATCAAAAGATGACCTAACACAAACACTCCGTGCATGTCAGGCTTCACAAAATGAAATGAAGAGCAACGATCGAGATAACTATGTTGCAATTCGGGATAAAGTCAAGAAGAAGTGAGCAGTATTGCCAAGATGATAGATGAGTATGCTTTGGTACTGACTGAGGCAGTGAAGAAGAATCAATGGGACTGCCGTGGCAGAATTGATGGTACAGGTTATTGTGTGTTGCACATTGCAGTCCAAATGAGGCCCTCGAAGGTTTGAGACGATACTTGTTAACATTGGGTATTGTTTGTTGATTCTTCTTTGGATTATATAGGATAAGTAGCTATAGGAATCACATCACAACTCTATCCTTATCTTATCAATATGTAACAGTGTCCCTATAGATATACCCCATGCCTCAAACATCCCCATTCATCAGGCTTTTGTTGAGATATCCCCTCCTCCTCCCTCAAGTCTCATTCAGTGTCTGAAGAAATCACTCATACATATTCTCACCCTTATCCACTCGTAACTAGAACAAAATCATCCTAGATCCTCACTTATCTTGATCCCATTCACAATTCTTAGGGAAGTGCTTATTGGGAGTGAACATGAATTGTTGATTGGATTCGATACACTTCTTACAAATGCAGTTTGGGACAAATACTCTGTCACGAGGTACTTTACAAGGTGGAATGCTCTCATCTTCCCAGTGGATAGTATAACACCCAGTATCTTTATCCCAAGCCCTAACATCTCCAAGTTTGAGACCATTGAAATTCATCTCAGCTGGTTTCAGCCGGCCATCAACTACCTCTTGATCATATTCTATGATCATTGCCTCATCTACTAATTGCGAACATCTCATATCCCCAAGTACGAATTTATCGAGATCCCCATTGCATTCAACTTGATGAGGTGAACTATAGACAATTGTTCCGTTGTCAAAGACTACTTCATCAATAGACAGAGAGTCGATTGGCATCCGAAACTCTCCTCCTCC
>Ga0214480_100803_pt1 | contig 15197 bp, 10 predicted proteins | sample M1_20Mar14CPVII9_3_FD_165042 | JGI IMG/M metagenome (GOLD analysis project Ga0214480, IMG submission 165042) | Marine eukaryotic communities from Monterey Bay, California, United States - M1_20Mar14CPVII9sort6BwellE17 | ecosystem: Environmental > Aquatic > Marine > Unclassified | place: USA... | reverse complement strand
AAAGGAAGAAGAAGCATGGGAAATAAGAAGAAGGCAATGATAGCTAGTAAAAGTAACCTTGTATTGGAAAAGAATAACTATCATTTATATCTATCATCTACTCAATACAAAGCGTGAACATTGCTAGCATCACTTATACTCATGAACTTGCAACCCCCATCTACCAGAGTGTGTAGACCAAACAGTGTGCTCACTTGTGATGTTGCTGTATCATCCATACTGATTAAGCTTGATTCCATCGTGTTGTCCATCGTTTCATCATCATTACCTTCATGAGTCTCAACTTCTTGATCATCATCTTGTCCACAATTTGCAAGCCATGAGAAATAATCAGCAGCACAACCGCCGGCCTGGTTGACCGTTATACTTTCATCGAGTGTAATATCCCTTGTATCATCGTCATCATCATAAGAGATATCATGAGCATTATTGTCCATACCACCTCCATGAACACATATTACATCATTAGCTTCCTTGGTATACTCATCAAACCGTACCGTCTTCTTCTCCTTTGTTTTTTTTGATGTAGTAGACTTGTCTTTTTGTTCTCGTAGTGCCGAAGGTATATCCCTTTGTACTAGAGGTATCTTCTTGCTGCTCATTCCCTTCTTGTAACCCAGTATGGGATGCACATTCTCCTTATCATTCTCGTCTACCTTTTTGTCAGCTACCTTGTTGTTATTGTTACTCCTCCGCCGTATACTCTTTTTAATGGTCGAGGAGATTGAAGATACATGTAATGTAAGCGAGGGTACACGACGTAATACCTCACCACTCTCCTTGTTCGTTGGATGAGCAGCATTCACGACACCTATATAACCCTCTTCTTCTTCGATATCACAATTGTCTTTCGCCATCTTCTCTGCCTCTTGAAGTAGCTGTTCGAATGGGAGCTCAAACTCGTCCTCATTCGTCTCTTCCGTGCCTTCTTGCTTCGTGATATTTTCATCACAACTATTCTGGATGAGTCCATCATCATATTGCTGCTGCTGCTCTTGCAACTTGCGAAGTTTCTCAATCTCATTCATATGTTGTTCTCGTACTACTGAAACTCTTATATCCTTCTGTTTCGTTGGTTTTATACTTTCGTCGCCGCTATTAGAAGATGAACTGTAGCTATACCGTTTTGCCAAGTCATCAATCATTTGCATATCCTCATCCATATTCTTCTCCTGCTGTTTCTGTTCTTTCTGTTGATGTGTCGAAGATGATAATGAAATGGGTGTTGAATCATCATTGAATGGATCACCATTTTCTTTATTAAACTTTGACGGACTACTGTTGAAGAGACTACCCTTCTCTATAGTAGTAGTACTGTTGTCGTTCTTGGTGATTGTAGTAAAGAAGTTGGTACTACCAAAGCTAACTAAATCATTATCATTCATCTCACTACTAAAGAAGTTGTTATGATCTGATGGATAATTTGGTGATACCAATCTTGGATGTTGTTCGTTACTGATGCTACTGATTATATCGGTATCTACCACTTTGATATCGATATACGATGGCGGTGGCAGTGATTGTTTAAATGTTGAAGTATTAGATAATCGTTGATCAATACCATTATCGCTATCATTCAATAGTGCACCCAAGTTACTCATAACATGACTACCCTTCTTCTTACTTGATGACTTCACTGTCTCCGCTGCCTTTGACTTATTGATTTTGCGTTGTTCATTCTTTATCATTATACGTTTTAATAATTCTTTATTCTCGGCACGTAGCTGTTCCAACTCTTTGCGACGATTGCTCTTACGCCTTTGTCGATGAGTTTGTTCATTATCTACGTTCATATTATGTGCATCAACTATCATCTTGCAATTTATGTATGTCGTCGATGTTAAATCTATTTATATCTTTAGCTATATTTTTCAGCTAATTGGGCCATAAGTCAACCAACCCCAACTAATCACTTCATACATATTATAATGCAACAGTGCTGTGATTTCTCCCCTGGGACTTTACGTACCACTTGCGCGGAAGCGTAAGACACAAGAGGCCCAAGCAAAGCTCAAAATCCCAGGGGAGAATGCTGTGATGGCTTTTCTGATAGATAGATCGCTGATTGTCGTTGCAGCAAAAAGACCGTTCGATCGCGTTTTATTCAACTATCACTCACCACAATTAGTCTAATTGTGATTGTAGAGATAGGTGCAGTTGTATTGCACGGCAAACCTCTCAACTTAGATCAATATCCCTCTGTTTATAAAGTAGTATATCTACAAAGTCATTATTAATTAACATGGCAGCGAAAGAGGAGCAGTCATCTACGACAGACGTCGGTGCATCGACTCATACACAAGTCAAAGTCGGTGCATCGTCATCAGAACAAAATTGCAAACCCAACAATTGCAATATCTCCGCTAATATGAGAAATAACAATACCAATACTCCACCACCATTAAACTTTATAGATATAGATATAAACGAACGATTGCCACGTCCAACATCATTATCTCCATCCTTATCCAATCTTTCATCAATTGCAATCAACGATGAACTACCAACTTCAAATAACAACAATCAAAATAAAGACTTGGCAACACAAGCTACACAACTAATACACTGGGCAATATCAAGTAAACATAAATATTACAATAAGGAAATACACAATGTAGATAATACAGGATTAGCAACCTCCTCATCAGCCTACAATCCACTAACTGCAACAAAAGAAGAACAAATATTACATCAAAAACAACTATACGCACATACACAATTCCAATCATTAATGCAATTACTATTAAACAAATCAAATACACCATTATTACATTATACATTAAATGCCTTAGTATCAGCTAATTCCGGCCGATACCTAGATTTGGTAGTATCCAACATTGCATCCAATTCACAACTGCACGCCCAATTAATACATTTATTAATGATATTTAATCCATTCTGTCCACCACAGGTAACTACCACTACTATACCTGGTGTAATAGGTAAGAATGGCAGAGAAAAACTAGGTAAAGCTAGTGTAATGAATGTAGGTATTGAAAAATTACGAGAGTTGGATATAGTTCGTAAAGAACGTCGAAGGAGGAATGAGTTATTATTGAAACGGGAGGAAAGAGATGCTGTTGTTAAAGATGAGGAGGATAGTAAAGTATGTCCAACAATTAAATCAGAATTAGAGCGATGTAACTCACCCGAAGAACCTACATCACAATCACAAGAATCAATACTCCGTGCTAAATCCTATTCACCCCACCGCAACCGTCGCAACAACTCTTCAAAGAAATCAATTAAACTATCCGAAAGTTCATTACAACATAAAGAAAATATAAAGTATATAACACCGACTATACCATATTACAATTATTCAATTGCCAATGTATATATACATTTATTGGTAACGTTGGTTGGTAATAATAGTTTATTAAGTGTAAGTGCTGTACGAAGTTTATGGAAATTAGTAACGGATTTTGGTAATGAGTGGAAGGGATGGTGGATGGAGTATAAGGAGATGGAGAAGGGTAGGGTTGATAGGGAAAGACGTAGAAGGGAGCGTGATGCTAGATTGAGGGGGGAGGAGGAGGAGAGTAATGAGTCTGCAGATAAGAAGATCAAGATTGAACAAGAAAAGAAGATAAAGATTGAAGCAGGCACCCCTAAAACATCCGCTCAAAAGCAAATGAAAGAAGACAAGCCACAATCCGAAATCGATAAATCAACTCCCAGAATGTCAGGCCTATCAATAGACTTCATCCGTAATGCCTTCGCCTTCAGTAAATATCACAGGGAAGGATATGATGATTATGAATTTGGTGATGATTATGGTGAACATAAGTATGCATATCAGGCTTCTGATTTAGTAATGAGGGAAGAGGAGATATATCATGATCGTATGGCTAATGGACGGTATGTTCTTTGTTTGTGTTGTTTTGTGTGCTGTTATTTGCAATTGTTGTTATATTAGTCGTATCTCAATCTCACGATAACCCACCATACCTACTTACTTGCAAACACATTCATCACACAGAGTACGACGACTACTCCTTGCACTTGTAAACATCTTCCGTCTATGTCCACGTGCCAAGTCGGACTTACAACGTGAAATGCAATCGAACTTTCCACATCACTTAACTACGCCGCCTATAATATACTCTTGGTATATACACATGTGTTTACAAATAGTACACATCGTGCCGACATTTGAGGGTCCTACCTTGACTTTGTTTATTGATAAGGCATTGGATATGGATGTTGAAATTAAGGTGAATAATAAGGGATTGGTCATGTTGGATAGCACACCAAGGAATGATAGTAGCGGAGAGGACGGTCTTCTTCCTCAAAGTGGTGGTGCCAAGCAAGAACTCTTCAAAGGTCAAGGAGAGGCATCCCCATCACCCATGACTCCATCACTATCAAAGAAACGATCATTTCATCAAATATCAAATGAATCCTTGGTGGACATTACACCCAAGTCCAATAAAGACTTAATTCTAGAGAATGAAACCGAACAGATACTTGAAATCTCCGAACGTCTTGATATACTCATGGTGGCATTATATCAACATATTATCAAGGTCACGACATTTGATGCTGAATCATTATCATCGTCTATAACGGCTGTTATCAATGCAAGACGTTTATATCGGCATTTAGATGGAGTGTTTGATAAGAAGGTTAGGACTACGGATAGGTCAAAATTTGTTCAATTCATCTTCCTTGTGCTGTTTGGTAGAGAGAATGATGCCCTGGACGTGGTGGGTAGATTAATGGCCAAGAGAGAAGACGAGCAGTATGAGAAAGAACAGCAGCAGATACAACAACAAGAACAACGGCGACAACGATCCAACTCCAAGGACATGGTACAGACCATGAAGGAAATTGCAATGGAGCCGGACATGATCCCCTCGGCACCGATCAATGTCACGGATCCCCTCTACCGTGGATTTAGTGCCAAGCTGATTGATCTCTTTTTCAATCCAAGTTATGCTGGAGATGTTCCACGGCAAACAGTCGTCTGTTACCTGGCATCATTCGTTAGCCGTGCCACATATGTCTGCCCCGAGACAGTATGTGAATGCCTCGCTGCCTTGCTTCGTTGGGCAGAGGTATACATTGAGGCACAACCAGCATCAGTATTGAATGCCTCCACACCTTCCAACGGGAATGTACGCCGAGTATCATCATCCATGTCACTTGGTGGCAGTGCTAAACAAAGTGAGATACATGCCTTATTCTACACAGCATGTCAGGCTGCATTCTACATTATGTGCTTTCGAGGTGCCGAAGCTCTGTCATATTATCAAAAGGCATGTCAATACAAGGATGATCCTGAAACAGTCTATGCCGATCCTGATAGTGTCGATATTAGTGCAAGTAGATGGAAGTTCCTCTGTGGACATACTTTACAACCACTCAAGTATTGTTTAGAGAGTGTACGGTTAGAGTTTCTACACTTGGCGGAAGATTTGGATGTCTTTCATGAAAGTGGTGATGATGCTGCCAATGAAGATGCCAAGAGAGAAGAGACTAAAAAGTTTCTAAAGACTCTTCGTACCACATCATCCTCATCAATGGGCAACCAACAACCAAAGAAGTCGACTGTCACACCAAAGCGTAGACGATCCACCATCATATCGACCGCCGCAACACAAGAGAAGAAACGGTTAGCCGGGGGTGTTGGTGGATTGGGTAGAGGATCAAATCCATTGAATTCCTTCTTCCCGTTTGATCCTTACTTGCTTCAAAAGTCATATACACATGTTCATCCCTATTATAGAAATTGGGAAGATTGCATCTTGACAATGGAGGGTGATAAGGCAGAAGAGAACCACGAGGAAGAAGCTGTTGAGTATGATGAAGATGCCGAGTCAGATGTTAGTGATCTTGAAGAGGACGGGGAAGAGGTCGATGAGGAAGACAGTGATGATGAAGAAGAAGATGACGATGATGAGAACTCAAAGCAGTCCACAAAACCATCACCTCATCTTCTAGAAGAACCAAATTTAAGTATGGAAATACGTCGGTCTCGTGCAATGAGTACAGGTAGTCAGGCAAGTTGGTAGTAAAAGGTAGATTAGACATAAATACTTAAACTTAGAGTTCAAAATACTTCATACTACTGTTCTGTTTATAGGCTGAGTGCCTTGTGATCACATCCATAAAGTCAATTCAATTCATCATAGCTTACATTTGTACACGCCGAATCAACTGGTTTCTTTTGTCACTGGAGCAAGCATATAGCAGACATAAATATATATATATACTTGCAGAATAACTTGTATACAAATCAGATATATTCCCTCACTGTCTCAGGATAGGCGAGAAGGAGTCTATAAATAGTATCAGTGCGATCCAAGTCATTATACGCTTTAACGACTGGGTCAAACACACCTGAGCATCTCTCTTCATGAGCTTCCGCCTCATCCAAGGTCCTAAACTTAGCTACTTGACATATATCACATATCCAAGCTATGTCATTAACAATGTCTTCTCCTGTGTTTGTCTGTGGATCACCTTCTACTGTATTTGTCATTGATGATCCAGATTCACAAAACAATTGGATAGGCAACTTCTTACCAGCATTACGCTCTGCAATATGTGGACTTTGCTTATCTAACAGGTACTTGACTACTTCACAGTTACCCCCACGACAAGCATAGTGAAGGATGGAATCTTTATTCGCATCCAAATGGTTACGAGTATGTTCATCAAGCATATCCATCAAGTACTGAACAACTTTAACTGAACTAAACTCACATGCAATGTGTAGAGGGAAGGCCATGTTTCGGTCAGCCATCTGCAAGGTATCTACACTTTTCTTGACTAATAACTTGATAGAACCAAGCGGTGCATTACTCTTTAATGCCCGATGAAGACGTGTCCAGCCGTTTTCATCTTGAACTGCCAGAGACTCGGATGAGCTATTTGCATAGAACTGTTGGGTTCGTAAAAAGTTAATTACTTGGGCTTTTTGAGAATTCAAGTAGGCAATGTCATCTTCAGAATAACCAGTATCAGTATCAACTCTGTAGTTTTCAGCCCTGTCAAGAGGTGTCTGCCTCGCGTTATCTCTTTTGAGGACAGCCTCGGGAAAGGCATCAAACAAGAGCTGTATTGCAGTAAGGGTTGGGTTGGAAGAATTTGCAAAGTGCAATGGATTACAGGCTAGGTGTAATGGAGTCAGTCCATGCTCTGTTGCCTTCGATGCACAGGTTGGATCTTTTGATAGAAAATATTCAATAATCTCAGCCTTTTGTGGTCCATTATTTCTTGCCACATGATGTATTGCCAGCCACCCAGAACTATCTTCAACATCTATACTCTCTGGGTAAATATCTAATAAATACTCAACACTATCGAGCCTGCAATTATCACTCTCACATGCCAAATGAATTGGTAACTTCCTATCATCACCTCTTGGAATCCTGGCTGGTTCTGGGTACGCATGAACAAGTATCTTGAGAAACTCAGGAGACATTCCGTACCAAGCAGCCTTATGAATCGGCAGCTCACCGCCCGAGGCCTCACGCTGAACTGATTCAGGAGATACCTCAATAAGGATTTTCAAAATGTCTACTGATACAGTTTCATCTAATTCTTTGTTGCCACAGAGATAATGAAGAGGTAGAACCCCATACCGATTTGGTTGAGATATTGACTCTGGCCAACCATTCATAAGTAATTGAACAACTCTCAATGTTACATGTGGGTTATAAACAGCAACATGGATTGGTAAATTTCTATTATTGTATATACGTATTTGTAATTCTGAAGAGTCTGGTTCAATAAGTGACTTGATTTCATCATACTTATCATCAATATCGGGGTTTCTCAGAAGAGCAAATATTTCACCATTTGGCCTTCTTGGTGTCGACATCGTTGTTGTAAAAGTAATATACTAACCGTTTACTTAGACTTGATAGAATAATGATTCCTTTTTGTTATGGGTGGTTGAATCTGATTTTTGTTAATGTTATGATGATTTTTGTTAATATGAGAAGGAAGCTCTTTGGCCCTCCACTGCTCTTCATGTTCAGCCACAAACTTCCCAAGAGCATCCAATGCTAATGGCATCTTTTTCTCACCAAATCCGATCCTAAAATAATTGCCTACTTCTTCAATTATGTCATCTGTAAAGCAATAGGCAGGCTTGATTGATATAGACACATCCGCCAAGAGTTTACCCAATTGTTCCGAAGTGCACGGGCCCTTAAACTTTACAAAACAAATGGCACCGGCATTGGGTCTAATCCATTCAAACCATTCCTTGTACTTGCTCTCGATGAAATCTTGTAATAATGCCTTGTTCTTTAGTATAATCTCACGTCGTTCTTTCAATATAGTTTCTGATACTTGCAATACCATACGTCCTTGTATCTCACTAGCACGGCTTACACATGCACAACCAAAGTATTGTACATCGATTAATTGTTGTATCATGGACATATCTTGACATGCTAACCAACCTATTGTTATACCACAGCCTCCCCAGGGCTTGCTCATTGTTACACAACTAATTCCTTTCTCATATACATTTGCAATAGGTGGCAATCTATGATCATCATCATGTTCTAACAATCTATATACCTCATCACATAGAATGATAATATCATGTTCACGACATACATCAATAACTTGTTGTTGTAACTCAGCAGTCATTAGGATACCGATCGGATTATGTGGTTCATTCAATATCAAAAACTTTGTCTTGTTGGGTATAATTGCATCACGTAACTTTTGTATGTCCACTTGCCAATTATTAGATGGTAAACGTTGTATCTTTGTAATACCCTCATTATCTACTGCCCATAATGGTGATTCAACAGTAGATTGATATCCAGGTGTGAATACAATCGAATGTCCTTTACTTGCAAATGCCAAAGAGGCTGTTTGTATTGCAACTTGAGCACCCGGGAAGACTAATACATTCTCAGCAGACAATTTATCATTATATATCGTATGTGCAATATCTTGACGTAGGTCAAAAGAACCGCCATTTGGTACATACTCCAGATTATGATTATTATACATTTCTATTAATGATGTATTGCCAGATGCCTTCACTTTGTTTATAAGTTCGGACATTGATAGTGGCTCTGCAAATGAGTTGGATAAACTGAATTTGCATCCCTTGAATTCACGCTTGTCTATGATATATAAGGAAGAGGTGTATAGTATGTAGTACGACAATCACAAGAGATGTAACAAAACCATCATGAGTGAGCATCATTTTTTGATCCTATTTTTTGATAACATAAGATATGCACATATATCTTGCTCTCATCATAACACTATCAAAACACCATTTACTATACAGATACTTACGTCTTTTACTCCATGGTTCGTTCATATTTATTTATACCTCTTCTTTACATGCAACTCAAACAGACATCTCTAGAGGGGTTGGGCGGGTTCTAGTTTTATCAAGTCTACGTATGTAATTACCTCTAAAGCTAGAGCCATCGGTGAATCATGGGAATAGGTAGAGCGAGGCGGATCGGCGTGTACATCAATATAATATGTGTCGACTGCTTTCAGAGAACCCATGATACGATATACTTTATAATCACAGAGCTAATTAGAGGATAGTCTGCTCGGGATTTACGAAACAGTAATCTTGGGATTTGGGATAGTTAGTTAGTATCGTATTACACAGGTATAAACAAGAGAGAGTTTATTGGTTATATGCGATACTTGGTTATAACGAAGGTTGATGACAACAAAAGGCTACAAGAATGACAATATCTCCATTTGTATCCATCCCTATTCTAGCAGGTATCGCTCTATGCGGTGGTGGCCTAGGTGCCGTATTACTTGATCTATTAGAACAACGTCGTGATGAACGAATATTATCAGAACAACAGAATCGTGCACCAAATACTGTTTTGATACGAATGCTGTCATATGTTACAGGTGATCCTACAAGTTGCAAATCGTATATATTCATCATAGGATGTTTTCTTTACGCAGTACTGGGAGGTTTCACTGGTTATCTTCAGTCAAAGGCGCTGGGAAATACTTATGAGGAGATTATGAAGAGCCAAACTAAAACAAAGGGGGTGCAACTGGTCGTGTATCCAATCATTATTGGACTTTCCGGTATTCTCCTAGTTCTAGGCGTACGATTGTTACCATATGATAAATATCCCCGTGCTGGTATTGCTACTCACGTTATAGTGGCAGGTTTATTTCAGATGTTTTCAATAATATATTCCTTTACGGCAGTTGGTTTGGCAATAGATATTTTTGGTGAAGCGTCAACGATAACAACGGTTCGTAAAGTCTTTACATACATTAGTGTTATTGGACTTGTACTATCGTTTCTGTTGGGTGGACATGTCATGGGCAAATCGGCTCAGCTAACTCAGCACGAGAAGGCCATGCAGTCAGATGCAAATAGTAGTGGCACATTAACTTCAAAACAAGTCTGGTCCATTAAATGTTGGATGGCTGGTTTGGGTTTGATTCAAATGTCCATTGGTATTTCTACCAGTGTTGTGACAGCATCGGGAGCTGCAGAGATCAATCTAATAGCTAATATAGATGGTATTTAGCCAAGTAAATGATAACATATATTAATGAGAATTATCTACTATTACTATCGTTTCTTTCGCATTCTTTTTTCAAAAGCCAGTTGAAATTCCTTGGAATGTGATTGATTTAACCTGGCACCTTGTTGCTGTGATTGTTGTTGCTGTGTTTGTTGGTTGTAACTACTTTTCTTCTTCTGTTGTTGCTGCTGTTGTTGCGGTCTATCCACTTGACTTGCGGTGTTTGTGGTGCCGCTGCCTCTTTGTTTAATATACTTTTGTGCTAGGGCTGGACTAATGGATGATGTATTACTGACCCTCTGAGTAATACCTGTTCCTGAACTTTGTGTCTTTGTCATATCATACGGCTTTGACAGTAAATGATCTTGGTTATTGCCTTGATCATCCGTCTCTTCGACAGAGTAGCTCTTGGAGTATTGTTCCAATGTATTTGGTGAAGAGCGATGTAGCTTATTCAACATTGTACGCTTACTCGGTGAATCCTTGTCTTGACCTTGCTGTTGGCTTTTTCTATACGAATGATTAGGCTGAGATTGTGTAGGCCCTTGATATTGTGCAGTTGGTCCTCGTTGTTGATGATACTGTTGCCGCTGTTGATGATATTGTGCAGAAGGTCCTCGTTGTTGATGATACTGTTGACGCTCTTGATTCTGTACAATAACCTGCTCCTCTTCTCTGAAAAAGTCGTCCACTCCTTCATGTAGGAAGTTAACATCCTTCTCGGTACCATTGGTCGATGCTTGAGAAGGTAACGCATTGTTAGAATCCAGACCAGGTGAGTTGCATGTTGCTGGGGTATGCGTCCGTGAATGAGCCGATGTACTGCGGATATGCTTGCCTAGACGACCATCCATTGGAGTCGTCGGAGGCCGGTTAGTTCTTCTTCCTCTGTTATTATTGTTGCTTATTCCTTGTGATGGACCATTATTAATCTGATGCTGATCTGATATCGAGGTACTTGTATTTTGTATTTCACTTATGTTTTGCATGTCGCCGAATTGTTGTATCATCATCTCCATCGGGTTACGTTCCTCAACATCATCATCCTCGTTTAGGGTGCCGAGATATTCATCACTCTGACTTTGCCCTACATTCTGTTCATTACCACCACCGGCACTACTCCGACCTCGATTCCGAGACTCTCTCTTCGCCTCCTTCTTTTCTAACTTCTTCTTCTCATACCGCTGCACGTGTCTCCATACCCGCTTTACCTCGGCCACCAAATCGACAGTCTCCAATGTATTGGCGGCAGTATCATCATCTTGCTTTGAATCTTCCATTAGTGGCTCGTCATACGATGCATTATCATCGGTGAGTTTACCAATACTCACATCTTCCTGATCTTCATACGATGGGAATTCAATATTGAATCCACTATCTTGTTGATCATCATACTCCTCTTGAACGTTTTCGTTGTACTGCCTCCCTCCCCGCTGACGCTGTTCTTCGGGTCCATTCTCAGACCATTCCCACTCTTGTTGTGACGAACGTAACTGTGGTGGTGGATGAGGTGATTGTTGTGATGAGAAAGACTGATGCCTATTCTTCTGAGGGGAAACGTTGTCTAATTGCTGATGATCTTCTTCTTCTCCTTCCATCAGCTCTTGATAATCTTCTGGCTCTATACCATGAAATGAAGGATCGTCTCTCCCACGATGTGGACTATAACCCTGATGTGGGCGTTGCTCTTCGGAATCTATATCAGGTCGATGAATCCCCTGCTGTAAGAGTTCATCGATGGATTCACCTGGAGGATCATGTCTTGGTGGACTTCTACCCTTGGAATTATCTCTTTTACTCTTCTTTGTCTTGGTCGTAATCATTCGTTGACCTGGATAGGGACTTATACGACCCCCGCTGTTACCACGGTGTAATGGCCCACTTACCGTAGTCAATGTATCATCATTCGTTGCCAAGCTACCCATATCAATACTAGGATCATCATAGTATGATACAATAGATACTACATCCTCTACTACATGGTCCTGACGACCACCACCACTACTGCGTTGATATTGTTTCTTGTTGTTAATAGTTGATCGAGCATGCTGTCTTGGTGGTGGAGGGAGTCTCCTTTCTTGTTGTTGTTGTGACATGAAATCATCCGAAGGATGTATACCCACCATACCAAATGATTGTTCCTCTGATATGGCATGTAGTGATGGAGTTGATGATAAACTTGATTGCATACGTGCATATTGCTTATTATTATTAGGTGTTGGTGGACCGGTACGACGTGACTGTCCATTCGTACTACTTCCATCATCACTGGGATCTAAACCAACATGATGATGTCGATTATCATTCCAATCAACATTAGTCAAGTTACCATGGCGTGGTGTCTTGGCATCACTCTGCTGTTGTTTCTTGACGACATATGTCGTGCCATCATTACTATTCGGCCAACCGCTTAGATTCTCAAAGGCACGTGATACCGAGTTGTTATCCGTATTACTAGCACCATTTGTATTGATATCATTCTGTACATCTGTGTACCCCCATGATGACATGCTTGTATTATTATTCACTGCTGCAGATTGAGGAGCGGCGCCATTGTGATTCATCATTTCACGCTTTCGTTGTTCATTTTCAGCTTCTAAAACTTTCGTAAATGACGATTGCTGCTGCTGCTGCTGCTGCTGAGGTTTAGAACTAATTGTGCTACCGCTACTTCCAACTCGTTGACGCTGTCTACCCTCTCTTTGTTGTTTCTGTTGTTGCATGCTTATATCATGACTTCCTCTACTCGATAAGGTAGGCGTAGTAGAAGTCATTTCGGTAGTTGTGGTTGTGGATTGAGACTCGCCCTGTTTCATTGTTGAAACTGGATACTTCTTACGACTACGAGATCTACTTCTGGATGGAGTATTGACTGCTGTTACTCCCATACTGTGCCAATGTGGCATTATATCCACCTGGAGATGATTCACCAATATTATTATTAGAATTTGGTGTTGCCTCATATGACGATGTGAAGTAATTCCCTTTGCCAACATTCATTTCATCTCCTTTCTTACCTAACTCTCGTCCTCTCCTCCTACCAGGACTTTTACTACTCAATCGTCGACCAGGACTAGTATATTTTGTCCCAATAACATTATGTGAATTAATAAATTGTTTCCGTATTTCATACTGCTCCTTTTGGTGTAATTCATCTTGATACTTTGCTAATTGTAATTGTTTTGATAATTCATCATTATAGTCTCGATATTCATCTGTTATGGCACGTCCTTTTGAATAACTTGAGGAGGTTGTGTTGGCAATGTATATGTTATGATGATTGTTGGTGTGATTATGGATTGAATCTTTGGATGGTGAATGTGACGGCTGAGGACCACCAGAGTTCCATGATTGATTGGAGTAGGATGTTGTATCACCTGCGTAGTGTGGACTGTATTGCATATTGTTATTATCTTGTGGAGTAGTACTTCGACTATTAACACTTCTTGGTCGTTGTTGTTGTTGTTGACTATAATCATTATCAACATCCTGCTGCCACCAATTTGGATTATGATGATCGCAACCACTCTCATTCGACAAAGTGGCGTGTACAACACTTGGATGGAATTGCTTTGATTCAATAACTGGTGGTGATCTTCTTCCTCCATAGCTTAAATTGCTATTATTGTTATTTCGTGGTGTTGGATCTCGACCACTTCTTCTTCCTCTTGATGAGTTATTCTTTTTAAATGGACTTTCATCATATGGACTAACTCCTCTTGATCTGCTCATATTCTCTTCTGCATCTAATGCCAACTGTTTTTGTGTATAAGAAGAGATAAAGTTATATAGATAAGAATAAAGGTTTGCAATTGTAAACATAAAAAAGCTAACAAATTATAAACAGAGCATATTCAAAGCTAATAAAGTACACTTCAATCTACCCTCAACCTATAAACAAATAAAACCTCACCTGATGACTCCGTGTACACTGTGTACTACAATACACATACTCCAACCTTGCATACATTTCACTACGTGTCTTACCATGTGATATACTTTGACAATAATCACATACATTATCATCTCTGCCTCTCATTTGATTATCATTACCAACAACGTAGTTGCCATTATCACGAATCTGACTTCTCGCCTCGGCAATGGCAATATTAAATTCACTACCGTTACTTAATTTTATATTATTATCGGTACTATTTGATATTGCATACTGCTGTTTCTTCTTACGATGTAATACAGATAATTTACTAACAAACTTTTCTTTAGTGGATGATAAATTTTGTGTTACAGGACGTTGTTTACCGGTTGATTTGGATCGAGATTTGGAACGGCTTCGTATTTTATTATAGGATGGTTGGGTAGATTGTGATTGTTCTACACGACCGGTACGGCCTTTGAATGGTGTATTAACATTAATTAATCTACCAGACTTTGGTTGTGATTTTGACCGTTGCTCACTACTCATATTATTGTTATTGATATCACCTCCGCCTCCTCTTAGGGTTGCAACCGGAGTAGTTGTTGATATATATCCACTATTATTGCTAGTATTTAAACCTAATTCTTCACTAAATGTTAATGATGTATCATTATTATTATTGGTATATAGTCTATTACTTATTATTGGGGTTGAGAAATTATTCATTGGCACTTGGTATGTGTTGTGTTTTATATTGTGTCGCAGCCGCTCGTGCTCGAGAATGGACTTCAATACATCATTCTTTATAGACTATT
>Ga0214480_100799_pt1 | contig 15232 bp, 14 predicted proteins | sample M1_20Mar14CPVII9_3_FD_165042 | JGI IMG/M metagenome (GOLD analysis project Ga0214480, IMG submission 165042) | Marine eukaryotic communities from Monterey Bay, California, United States - M1_20Mar14CPVII9sort6BwellE17 | ecosystem: Environmental > Aquatic > Marine > Unclassified | place: USA... | reverse complement strand
GCAAAGGGATGAAGCTGCTGCATTCACTGATGAATATCGTTACTATTGATGCCATCCCTAGGGGGAACTAAATAGTCAGTAGCTTTATGCCTTAGGGTTCGAAAGGTATTGGTACTTCTATTCGTACTAGTTAATTGCAATATGGCATAGATATGTGGTTCTAAAAAAGTAGTTAGGGCAGGCACATGTAACGCAGTAGTAGTGTATGATATCCTTGTCCATTTTACTCTATACAAATCTCTCTGTTGTGCTTTCACCCTCAACATACCCAATCCCAAAACTCTCCTTACTTCTTCTTCTTTGTGCACACCTTCTTGTGGACCTTCCAATGATCAACCTGACAGGCTGTTAATGATGTATTAGAGTATTAGTAATATCCATTTACAGTAATCAAGGGTATACAATGGAGATAGAACTAGAACAAATCTTACCTTTTCCACAATAGACGATACTCTTGCAGCGGTTGCATCGATAGTAAAACCAGTAAGATCTCTAATATAGAGTACACCCGCCAACAAAGAATATTCACTAACAAACCTCCGAGGAACTTTGGCGAATAAACCTCCCTGCATAGCAGATAGAGTATTTGTCTGGCTGGGGGTACGATAGTTGTTGAAGGCTGAAGGAGAGTATGTAGAATGGACAATGATTATAATAGTACCACTATCAATACTATTATGGGTCTTTACAGCAGTGAATGCTGCTGCAAGAACTTCGGGGTGTGGCTGTGTTGATGGATGGAGGTCATCATTATCGTTGCAATGCTCATATGATATGTCAAACCACCCCAACTTCTTCTTCTTGAGTATACCACGATGTGGTGGTGGTAATGATGATATAGTCCAAGATAGCAAAGGCAATGATAATAAACATAGAGATTATATAATTGCATCACTTGAACAACGTGTCAAGGAGTTGGAATTTGAGATTGAACGGCTTGGTAGCAATGCAACACAAACAACGACAAGGTTTAACAAACCATCGTCACCATTCGAGGAGGAGAAGAAGAAGGTACCATTACCAAAACAGATTGTCAATGCTGCTAGAAAGTTATTCAGTATTGGTAGTAGATTTAGAAGGCCTACTGATAGAAAGAGCCGTGAACAAAAGAAGAAAGAGTTGGCAGGTAGTACAGATCTTATGAAAGAAGATGATTATGAGGATGCAATTGATCATTCATTTGATGATTTGGATCGTATTCTAGAAAACACCACAGTTGCATCAGATATACCAACAGCCAACATCAATAACATCGATGATGAAGAAGGATACCCCAACAACAATATCCAAAATAGTAGGAGAAGTTGGAAGAATTTTAAACGTCGTGAAGGATCAACTATACAAGTATGGATGAACAAATTCATATCAAAGGAAACTATCAATGCTATATCAACTATAAAATCGATTATATTGAAATTTCCCGATTATGGTGTCGTTGACATATTCATATATAGGTAAGAGTATAACAGACTGTCTGTCAATTGAATATGTGCATATCATGTGTTAACTTATAGACAACTCATATTCATCCACTCTTTCATTCTGCTACAGTCCAAAGGATGTTATAAAGTCAATAGTTGCATTATCCAAGTTACAGCATGTCATATTAGAATCATCATCAGCATCAGTAGATGCATCTACAAAGACTGCCGAAACAAAAATAGTAGACAGACAACTCATACAAGAATTAGCACACTACTGTAAATTCGCCAATGCCGCCTACGGCTGGAAAGGCTTTGCCTTCTGTGGTATTGGATGGCATCCATTTGGTGGTAATAATCGTATGTTAATCCGTTCAACCGGTATAACCAAACATGATATTATTACTACCAATTGGCATTCAAAAGCGAATAGACCTGCATATTATATAGTTAGGGATACGAACCGAAAAGTTATAGTGTTGGGTATACGGGGTAGTTTATCACCCAGAGATTGTTTGACTGATTTATGTGCATCGTGTGAGAGTTTCCTTGTTGAGGATGTTATTGGTAATATTGCCACTGATGATGATGATAGAAGAGCGGATAGTAGTAGTGGTGATACGAATAGCAATAATAATGCCACAATACCACCATTGATTGTGGCACATGGTCATAAAGGTATGGTGCACTCGGCAAGGAATGTGGGACGCATGACAGGAAAGACTATCTCAAATGAACTTGAAAAGAAGGAAGACTACTCACTAGTGATAGTCGGGCACTCCATGGGAGCAGGTAAGTGATGTTCATATGAAGTCTCGGTGATCTGGCTACTTCAAATGAGCTTTATCTGACTTATTTGATTGCCTTATCTTACAATCATCTCTCATCCTCTTTTCCAGGAGTTGCTGCAATCTTATGTGCAATGTGGAATAGGCGTTTCAAGGGAAGAGTCAAATCTATAGGGTATGGATCTCCTTGTGTATTTCCTTTGAACAATACGAGATCATTTGACAACATTATCTCCGTGCAAGGAAGCGGTGATCCGATAACAAAAGTATCTTTAGGGCATTTGGCAGATATGACAAAGGCTGTTAGTAAACTGTCTCAAGATACATCTTTCCGAGACGAGATTATCAGACGCACTACTAAAGATGACATGTCACCCGCTGATTATGAATGGTGTGTTAATGCAATGAATTATCTTCATAAACAAATGGATTCTGAGAAACTACTCCCTCCTGGTGAGCTATTTGGCTTGTCCGGACCGCTTCTAGATTTACCAACAGATTTGAATATAACTGGGTTAGTGGTAGATGAAGGAGATACTCCTCCAACAACTCTCACACCCGTAGATGCAAGTGTTTTCAATGAGGTAAGTAGAAGCTAGTTGTGCACAATGGTCACAGACCACCCTTTGATTCGGGCTTGGGTTCGGATTGTGGAACCAAGATATGTGTGGAGCATTTCCACTAACAAATACTAACCTCCCTACTTTTCTCTCCTATACTTGTGGAATTAACTTCCGATTCTTTGAGTTGGGAAGACTACATGCTCGGATGTTTGATCTTACGCTACACATACCAGTAAGGTACGATATGTTGTTGAGACGTCTTGCATCTTCTCCTGATAATAAAGTATAGTATAAAATACATACATATATAATACATGGCAATACATTCTTTATAATTTAGTATAAGTACATATAATTCACACTTGTCTAATCATTCAAACATCTTGTCTAATCACCATCATTAACCGGCAGAACAGCAGTTTCAACAACACCGTGAGTACTACCACTTTCCTCATCAGTCTCGTGCATGCTCATTCGTTTAGTTGCAAAGCAATAGTAGTCGGTGAATCGTGGCTTGATTGGCGAAACAGAAGGATCCTTATCATCATGGTTGAGGTCTAGCCATTCATCGTCTTCGTCCAGGCTTACAGTGATACCAACTGGTACTTCCGATTGTTTTCTTTTTTCCCATCGATCACTGTAAAGTCTCCTCTCTTTGGGTACTGTATCATCTTGTGTCTTTTGGTTGCTTGCTCCAACAACGAAATGATTGATCATGAAAAGGATAATACTTGCGGCTACCAATATCCACGAAGCGGACTCAACGGTTGCTTGTACACTGAAGCATTGGGCGTCTTCTTCCTTGAGAATTCCGTAGTATGCCATTGACGTGAATGTTCCACGTAGAGAGCCACAGTACACATTGACCATGTATTCCGAGACTCCACCAAGCTGCCAGGCAGCGATTATAATTGATAACACATAAACCTCCATATACTGCCAAGCAGATAAGATTTCATTTAATGCTGTATTCTTTGAGCGTTGTTTCTTGGTCATGGGCACAAACCATTGGACACATAAAGATGCTGTTTGAGCTAGTGGCACAATGAACACTGTGATAACCAGCAGAGACGATAGCGTTCCCAGACCGACTAGATCAGAGGCAGTATTAAGATAACGAGCCTGTTCCATAATCATACCGGCCAAGTTGAATACGCTGTAATGCGTCTGTGCTTCTTCAAACTCATTCCCTGACTCAACCACAAGACCAACAAGGCCAAGGACTTCAATACCAAACGATGACAGTACACAACCAACGATTACTAAGACGACTAACGATGCCAATCCCATGGCTAATACCCAATGAACACTCTTACGAACAACAGCTCTTTCATCACTAGCCTCGTAATCCAATGTAAACTTGTGCATTCGAAGCTTCTCTGGATCGTTGCCCAAGTTTGAGGGTTGTACATTCCATTCCTCTTCTTGAGCGTCACTAGCCGCATTAACAGTCTGGCGGTGGTAGTGGATGATGACATGACTTGATATCTGGGCAACAAACTGAGCCAACATATTAGCATAAAGTCCCCATAGTGGTATCACCATCATGTTGATCGAGTATAGACTATCAGGAAGGAAGGAGAGATTATCGGGACTCTCAACAGACAGCTTGAACGAGGCCAAAGTCATCAAAAGCACAAACACATCCACCATGGACCACTTGCCCAATACATCCAACCAACATAGAATGCTACCTCTACGCTTGGAGGATACCCAACGAGTGGGAGCAAACCAGAGGAAGAGGGTAACTAGCAGCTTGCTGTATGGCCACACTCCAGAGAAGAGTACGATTAGAATTGCCAAACTCTTGGCCCCGGCATTCCACATTTCGATTGTACTCTTGGCCATTGAAAACTCGAAGAACCCATCCACATTAAAAGCTTGTCCTGCAAAGGATCCTGATATGTTGACAGTACCACCCAAACTTAAGTGGCCTGAAAGAAAGAGACCGATGTTCCCAAGGATGACAATCGGCATGATCAAACGAATGAACAGTGGTACCTCCTTACTCCAAAACAACGATAATATTCGCTTGTTCAAGTCCTTTTGTCGTTTGTCCTCATCACTTTGCATCTTCTCAAGCTCAAACTTCTGAGTTCGATTAAGAGTTGTCATCCAACGGTTATGTCGACGTCTTGATACATGTTTTGTTATGACAATAGCAACACCAGCAAAGACGGATAAGAAGGCAATGACTGAAACAATGGCAATTAAAAAGCCAGCGACATCTCCTTCCTTGTCGGGTGCTACCATCTCTTGGTATTGAATGCCTTGGAAGTCTTGTTGATAAGCAACACTATGTGGGCATTTCATCTCGGCTTCTAGTATAATCTTGTCCAATTCTGATTGGATGAACTGACCTCCTAGGAGGTTTGAGATATAGTCAAAGATCATGTTTGCAACTTCGGTAGTGTCTTGGATACCCTCTTGAGACCCAACTTGAGCTGCCATTTCGACAATCAAGGGTGATGAGCATTCAATACACTCAATATCAAGACGTGCCTCTGCCACAGCCAAGGCAAGCTGACGGAGCATAATACCTGACTCTTCATCTTCCTCACGAATACCATAACTGTCAATAATCGGCTTAACGACTGTGGCAAGCCAGCAGTTCATGTTCAACAAATCTTGTAGAGGGAAGTTGAGAAAGGGGGCCTCTTGAATCTGTGCAAGAAGTTCGAGCATCATGTCAATATTCTGTAGACTGAGACCAAGCACGAGATCGTTATGAACCTCAATTTCATCACCCTTTCCCTTGATTAAGAGCCTAAACTCTGCCTTGAGGGGATCTGGTCCAGCACCAATAGTGGCGGTGTTATTCACAACACTTGACTCTCCGTACACTGGCTGGAGTACCTTGATGGGAGCACCAAGGCTATCGAGATTAGATATTCGTACATCCGATACCCCGAGTTCTATCGCTGCATTCAAACCATTAAGAGCCACGTCAAGGTCCTGACGGAATACACCTCCTGGGTAGTAGAGATCTCCTCCTTCATCGGACTGACGTTCGGTCAACGAAGCAACCAAGTCATTCATTTTAGATAGACCATTTATATCAGACTCGGCCATCATATTCTCAAGGAAGCCATGAAGCATACTGAACATGCCACCGTAGGGTGAACCACCACGACCGAGCAACTTGAGTGCCTTCTCTTCGGATAGCAATAAGTCTCTAAGGTCAACGAGGCCACTTAGAGAAGGGTTGGGATCGGGGCAAGCTCCATCATCTCTTGCATTACTAATCAACACTTGTAGAATATCATGAAGGATGGGACGAATAGTGTTGGTAGTGAAGGATGGTATGGCATCTATGACAGTTTGCTTATATTCGGTAAAGATTGCCTCGGTCATACGTTCGATGCTCTTGGTTGTGTCTTCTGACATGAAGCCAGATATGGTGAATGATTCGATATCGTCGATACTCATCTTGAATTGAGAGAGACCAACCGAATGGATAGTCGATAGCAGACAGTTGAAGATGTTGGATGTGTCAAGAATAGAACCAAGCCTCAGTTTTCCCATCAAGTCTTGATCCATAGCCATGAGAAGAGAGACGTCCAGTTCAACATCCTTGAGGATCAAAGATACTGTAATGGTTTCCATTTCATTGACGCCACTTTCTAACAACATTCGTGCCTCATCACTTGAATCATCCTCAATAGACAATCCCATTTGTAATGTAACACCCAACCTATCCATCTTGATTGCGTTACCGAATGTGTTGGAGTCAGTGACGTTAAGAACTTCAAACTGAGTAAACGAATCAAGCCCGACCATTGTCACATCATACAGCTCAAGCTTGACACCGCCAGCATCAAAGCCTTGATCAACAATTGGTATTCTCATCATACCTTCGTCATCCAACAACAAGGACTTGAGTATACTTGTAATACCCAACTCTTGAGAAGTATCGTCGACATATCCACCCAAGTACGACCGTGCTTCTTCCAGTGCCATATCTGCCCATCCAGCAATAGAAGACAAATCTTGTAGATCAATCAACTTGGTATCTTGGGGTACATCCAACTCAATATCTATCACCGGTGGGGAGATATCAAGATCTGAATGTTTCTGTGCCATGATGACGGCAATAACTTGAACTAATGGGAAGGCGGTACCTAAGATGCCATCGACTAATTCACGTGTCCCCATGAACCCTGGAAAGACTTGATCCGACATACTACCAAAGGATGGATCATGAGGACAAAGTTGAGACGCTTGGATGACCTGCTTAACAACCATGCCTTGTACCCAATCACCTTCCAACAAGTCTCTTCCGATGGATAATGCCTTGGATTTCAAGTCACTAATAAAATCATTCTTGTCGAGAAAGTCAACGATGGAATTCAAATCTTCAAGCCATGGATTGGAACACTCGACACACTGTGTATTTGCAAGTATATCAAAGATCATATCAATGTAATGCATTGCCAACCCGACATCTAATAATGACTTGGAAGAAGTTGGAATCGTAGATAACCAACATGAAAAGTTGAGTATATCCTTGAGGGGGTACTTCATGAACCTCCCTTCATTAATGGTAGCAAATAGAATAGCCACAATGTCCACGGAAGGCATGGTCAATGCTAAATCCATAACATTATTCGTAGCAAGAGGTGATGTATCATCACCTACTTCAATACCCAATTGAAATGATGCATTCAAGTGCTTATTCATATTACTATCACTTCCCAAACTTAATCCATTTTCAAGCAAGTATCCTGATGTAGATGAAGGTTCCAATATCTTCAATGGACCACGAACCGTATCTAATCCACTAATACTAAAGTTTGATATTGATAGTGATAAGTAGTCAGCGAATGACTTCCATATATCTAATTCAACACGTTCTTTATTCAAATCAAGTAATGTATCAAACTTGATACTACCCTCAATACCTGATTGTTCTTTCGTCCATGGACTTATGAACCAATCATTAATCTTTGATAATCCATCATCATTTAAGGCAGAGAATACTTGTTCATTCAATATGTTCATAATCTTTGGTATGATATCACCATATCGTTCGTCACCCACTCCACCAATTGCTACTGCATTAGTTGGTGTGTTGAACAAATCACGAAAGTCAATATACTTCTCCTCCTGTTTTTCATATTCATTTGTAGGACAGCTATACAAATCCAAGGCATCATCCACAAAATCATTAATCAACTCTTTCACATATCCATTAAAAAAGTTTGGCAATACAATCTTGATTACATTCTCATACATACTAAACAATGCATCAGCAGCCTGTGTCATTATAACATCCAAACCTGTATCCAAAAATCCTGATAACTTTGGTGGTATTATATCATTCACTGATAGGTTAAAGTTTGTAATTTGTACATCATCCATTATTGATAATAAACATGGTAGTATATTCTTAGTAAATAGTAACGAACCTAATTCCAATTCACCAATACTTTGTGTATTCATACCTAAAAAGATACTAAGATCTAACTCCAACTGAGTAATACTAAAGTCAACAATGAATGATTCAACAATTGGTTGAGAGTTTGGTGATATAATAATAGCATTGGATTGACTTGATGGTTTCATACTTGCTTCCATTTCAACTTCAATATATAAATAATCCAATGCCAACTTGTTACTTAAAGTATGTTTACCAATTGGTTGTAATATATCCAATTCAGTGAATGAATCTAATCCTTCAATTGATATTGATTTCATTTTCAATGTTGAGTGGGATAGTATATCGTGTGATGAGAATAGATTCCCGTCATCAAAGAAGATTGAAGGATCGATGAGTAGTTTGTTGTCCGAGTTTAATAAGTTGTCACGTATGAATTGATTGATGTTGAGTTGATTGAATGGGCTGCTTGAGGTTGCAACCTCGGATGAGTCTGGACCCTGTAGAAAGGAATCAACCTGATCTAACAATGTTGATATCCATCCATTTGCATATTGATCTAACTGTTGAAAGTTTACATACAGTGACTTCTCTTCCTCGTCTTCTTCATCCTCATTGCCAGTGGTAGAAGTGGCAGTGATCATTGGTAACTCAATACTATTCTCATAACCCAATGCATCACCACTACTTTCACTCGGCACTAAATAGTCCTCCAAATAGCCATTGACCATACTCAACAATCCATCCAATGTACTCTCCTCCTTTCCTTGTACACTACTATCATCACCCAACTTTTTCAATTCAATACAAACAGTCTTCTCCAATTCAGTTTCAACAGTATCTCTTAACAATCCCTCAAACAAAGCAATAATACCACCTACGATACCTATACCATCACCGTCAAAGTCCATATCTTGAATATCAATTGCTAGATTACAGTTATGTACATTAACATCATTTGGTGGTGATATATTATAATCATCAGATATAAAACTCATACCAAGTGAGGCAGATGTTGTAGAGGGTGATAATATGGCATTACCAATACCACGTCCATTAAATATAGTCCATTTATATTCCCAATTAAAATCACATCTCAAGTTTATTCCACTTAAACTAATATTAACTACCTGTTTCGTTGGATTGTTTGGTATTGAATTGTGGAGTAATGTTATATCTTCTATATTGAGTTGTGTGCATTTAAGGTTTGTTATGGTGAGATCGAGACCGGATTTGGAAACTGTGGGAGGATTGGGTATGGCTAATGTTATTTTATTAAATATTTGATTTAATGTTGATAGTTTTACTCGAGAGTCTTTCTGTAGTTGTTGTTGTTGGAGTTCGGTATTGGTGAATTCGGAGAGATTACGATGAGAAGAGATGTGATCGTATGAAGGGAGATTATGAGAGTCGAGTAGTGTGGAGATGATGTCTGATTTTGATGGTAGTGTAATCACCGATGATGTAGCATTGATAGTAGTAGTGGCAATACATAGTAGCATTGCAATATTGTATAGCATCATACTGAGGTTGTTCATGATAGATATTATGATGCACGTTTCAGTCGAGTTGCTTTGTGTTGTAGTGTAGTGTTGTAGCGATCTAAACACAACCTCGAGATTATAATATTATGATATCAAACTCCATTGTCTATTAAATCAATCAATCGTATGTCTTTTCATACGAGCGACGATGTTAAAATCAAAAGCTAGACCGGAGTTGATAATCGAAACAATGTAATAGAGACGCCATTTTGAGACGATTGGCTTTTGGCGATAAAACGAACCAAGACCATCGATACGGTATGTACTTTATTTGAATTTGTTAGAAATACCGTACAAATTTGATCCGGATACGGAATTTCTATTGTTTTGTTGTATTATTGGCCAAGCACTCTAGAGAGAGAGAGAGAAAGTATATCCATATTGTGTTGGTAGTATTTAGTGAAATTAGGGGGTATTGTAGCGTAGAGGCGAAACAATAAAATAATGAGCCCATCCGATAATTGCGAAGACGGTGCATCAAAATTGAGTACCAATGGTGTATGTGCGGTGAACAATAAGTTACAGAATATGAGCACTGAAGTTGGTAATGGTGTATCGGTAATATCAGTATGTGCCAATTGTGGCAAGGGTGAAGAGGAGAGTGGTAAATTGAAAAACTGTACGGCATGTAAATTGGTGAAATATTGCAGTAGAGAATGTCAAATTGCTCACCGGCCACAACATAAAAAGGAATGTAGAAAACGAGCAGCAGAGTTACATGACGAAGAACTATTCAAACAACCGCCACCACCAGCTGAAGATTGTCCTATTTGTTTCCTACGGTTGCCATATCTAAACACTGGATGGAGATACTATTCGTGTTGTGGAAAGATTATATGCAGTGGATGTGCTTATGCACCTGTGTATGATAACCAAGGCAATGAAGTTGATAATGAAAAGTGCCCTTTCTGTAGAACTCCATTTTCTACTACAGATGAAGAGGCAAATGGAAGAGAGAAGAAACGAATCGAGGCTAATGATCCTTTTGCAATGCACAATCTAGGATGTGATTATCGAGATGGAACAAATGGATATCCACAAGATTATACGAAGACATTAGAATTATTTACCCGGGCAGGAAAGCTTGGGTATGCTGATGCATATCTCGGTATAGGTAATGCTTATTATTATGGTAGAGGTATAGAAGTTGATAAGAAGAAGGCTGCGTATTACTACGAGCTAGGAGCCATGGGAGGGTGTGTAGCTGCAAGGTGTAATCTAGGAAATAATGAGAAGAAAACAGGCAATATAGGCAGAGCATTGAAACACTACATGATTGCAGTGGCGGGTGGAAATAGTAAATCATTGGAGAGGGTCAAATGGTTATACTCAAATGGACACGCAACTAAAGATGATTACACAAAAGCTTTGCAATCCTATCAGACGTACTTGGGCGAGATTAAGAGTAGACAGAGAGATAAAGCTGCAGTAGCTGCTGAGGGGTATCGATACTATTAACTGCACAAATTTTGAGATGGTAGGGATCTATCGATATTGACAAATAACACCCCTAACTTAAGATATAAATTACAATACTATACTGATCTTATCAACAAAAAACCTCACCCACTAACTCCTTATCTTCTTGAACTACTGAGATGGTCCTTACTCATATCTAATAGTGTTACCATAATCTCCTTCACTTGTAACAAGTCAGCCATAACCTCGGCCTGGACACCCTCAACCTCTGCCTTGACTAATGCAAACTCCTTCCGATCATTCTTCATTTCGCTCTTCATTTCAACACGGAGTAACCTGATTTCATTCTGAAGATCATTAATCTGAGCTGTGACCTGTTCTGCCATATCAGCTCTTGAGATGGCCACCTTCTTCTGTTTGAGGAGGTATTCACGAACTTGGGGTGGCCATAACCATCCAGCAGTTACCATTCCTAGGATGAGCCACAGTGGTATGACGAACACTACAGCCGCAAATCGTACAAGGACGTAACACCAAAACTCAAATGATGAGGGGTTCACATCATATGTCTCATACAGATTCGGATCGAAGAGGTTCATGATGCTCGTCCAACCGTTCCTAAATCTACTCTGAGATTCCTTCATGGTATCATCAATGGGAATAGGCTCCCCACCGGGAGTTTCTTGTACTCTTGTGGGAGCTCCAGCGGCCCCGTCCCCGCCCCCGAAACACCTCTTGATAGTCTTACCAACATTCTTAATGGCATCCATCTCGGCTACAAAGTCAAGACGGTTAGACCAGAAGACCATGGCTGCACGTTCATTCTTAATGACTCCGTACGAGTCAGTAACAATGGCAATAAGAACGTTACTCAATAGAATAACAACCAAGAAGGCAAAGGCTACATACAATGCCTGAGCGACTGGTAATGTTGAGTATCTCATTTCATTCCCAATCTCTCCCATAAGCATAGTATACACCTTCAATAACGAGTTTTGGAACGTACAATGGGGAAAGGGATTAGCCTCCGGATTCGCCTCTCCACAATCACACCATTCAGTTTCGGCATAAACAATGTAAAACATCTGTGCAAACATCAGTAAGATGACACACAAGGCCAATAAGAAGGCAGCCAAACGTTGTACCACATAGAATACACCACTAACGAACACTGAAAACTCGACTTGTGTACTCTTTAAGAAACTAATGACTGACATCCATAATATACCCTTGGTCAGTGCCGTACCAGATCGAAAGACATCGGCACTAATCATCGGTCCTGCTATTGGCACGGGACATATACCATTGATGGGTGGCTCCGGACATTCACTTGATAACATAATCCCACCAAAGTAAAAGAGTAAGAAGATAACAATAACATCCAACCAATTACCAAGGTCCCATAACCAACTACCAAAACTACTCATTGCCAATAAACTAATAATTTGAACTAATTCTCGTAATAAAAAGTATGCACCACAAATCAATGTTACAGTCACTTGCGATGGTTTGGCTTTTTCACTTTCATCACCCGTGAATAGATAATCGATTGTGGCACCGGTACTTAATTCAAATAAAACAATTGCCAATATTAGAAACAACAAGTCCAATATTAATATCATGGTTGGAAATCTCATAACAATCTTATGATTGAGTATATCTTGAATATGTCCCGATATTACGGCAATATCACGTAACCATTCTGGTAATGTTTGTATAGCTGACAAAAAGTCAGCAGATGCCTTTGGTTTGGCATTAAGGTATAGTTTGAGACAATCTGCGGCATTCTTACGTTCTAATATCTTCTCAGGCGGAAATTTAGATGCCATGGCAAGTAGATGGATGGGTAAATGATTATCATCATCATAGGTATTAATAATCTCGGCTGCATTCATCTCGAGGAGGAATCCCACAACCTTGGGTGATGATTTACGGTGTGCATTTACCATGGCAAGATGTAATGGATTACGACCCTTGTTCTCTCGTTTGGTTATGGATTCGGGATAATTCTCTAGGAGTACCTCTAGTACTTCCACGGTTGTTCCGTAGGCACTTGCATAGTGCATTGGTAACTATATTAGATGGGTGTGTAAATTATATGTAGAGAGTGACGAAGGATGAGAGATGTAGGCAAATGTTGTGCACATATCAATACAAACCACCCCCCAACGAACACTTACCATACCACCCTCATCCTGTAACTCAGCAGCACCCGAATCAGATAACAATCGAACAATCTCGGGCATACTATTCCCAACTTCCTTATCATCCCCGTCTCCCGTACCTGCTGCACCTGTTCCATCTGTACCAATCCCACCAGTACTAGGATCAGTAATTGAACTATTCTTACCCATCTTATCATCATGCGCGTCTCTTCTAAAAAATGCAAAGTGCAATGGTGTTCTGAACCTCTTGTCCTGCTGTACCTTTCCTTCGGGATAAGCATTAACTAATACACTTAACACTTTGCCACTAGCACCATTGGCACATGCATGATGTAACGGTAACCAACCATTGGAATCTTGCCATTCCACTGTTTCGGGAGCGCAATCTATTAACGATTGAATAATATCTACAGGTGGATCAAGTAATTTACATACCATGTGTAATGTAGTAGTTAAGAATTGTCCCGTATGCTGTGCTGCTAATTGTCGGTCATTATTAGATGGATGTGATTCGAGCCATTCTCGAATTGAATTCCATGTATTAACCAACATTTCCTTTTGTCGGACTATATCAGTAGGGCGTAACTCACCATTATTTTTAGTTTGATCGGGTGTTGGCATATTCATCATGGCGGTCTCGACTAGGTTGTAGAGACGGGAGACATCGTGTCCTATATCGTCTGTGGCTATTGTTGTTTGTCCAGCGCGGGTGTTGAAGGATGCTTGACGTGGATTGTTGGAACGTGAGGGTGGTATGTTGGATGAGCCTCCTTCGGTTGCTGATATTGTACGTCCTACTAATTCTGCCATTGTTTATAATTGTCTTTATATCTATATTCTTCTATATTGATCTGTTGTATGTATTAATTCTGTACATTGATTATTTAGATACCTCTTCTATTTTTGATGTTGTTGTTTGTTATGTTTGTTTTGCATAGAAACCGATCTCTCGTCTTTCTCGGCCACAAAACTTCTTTATATACTTATACTGCTACACTCTATATCAATCTCCCCAACATATCATGCCATGCTCTCCTCAGAATAATGGTACCTATTGAGAGTGTTGCTTGCAAAATAAAATTGGTAATTGGCGTTCTCACTGCGAATAAGAATATCCTGTGGGTGGGTGTGAGTTTCTGTTTTTTATGTATTGCCACTTTGCCACTTGCCACTGCACTGACTAAAGTGGCTCATCTCTCGAGCTTGTATTGCATCGAGCTATATACGAGGTTTTGACGATAAGGAACCTTGCAGTCATATACTTATACCCACGCGATAAGTAGGTACATTCATAACTCATAGAGAGTATAGTGAATCAGTTTTCATGTTAAAACCTTTTTAGAGAGAAAGGTTTGAAAAAACTCTATTTTTGGTAGAATAGATAGGACCCCTTTTTGTTTAATTGCGGGACAAATACGCACGATACCACGACCAACACCAATTTTTGGGTGTCTTGACTAAAGATACCGTACGGTATGATAAGGGGTATGTACCTACTTGTGGAAGCTAGAGAGGTGTATTCGTATGGGGTACAAGCTAACGAAGTTGGTTTGAGATACCCAGGGTTCGAGGCTATGCGTAGGATTTCAGTGAGTAGGTAGTGTAGTGGAGGTGGGGATGAATGACGCTATTTACCTCAGTATTCGTATAGCTGCCGACAGTATAAGAAGAATAATAGCGTCATGGCTTGGCATATTAGTGTCTATCATTCTCATTCTATGGGTCTGAGTGGTTGTAATGTTCTAGGAGTGTAAGATCAGTCACCCATCACCATCAACATCACCTTCGAATTGCAAAATGATGTTCTCTTCCTGCCGAAGATAAATGAAATTGCAATTACAATCATAGTATAGATAGGTATAGATGTACATCGGCCATATCTGAGGAGGTAGTGTAGATATTGCAATGTGTTGTGCTCTAGCCAATGCATCAGAAATGATGACACGATATGAGAA
>Ga0214480_100798_pt1 | contig 15250 bp, 8 predicted proteins | sample M1_20Mar14CPVII9_3_FD_165042 | JGI IMG/M metagenome (GOLD analysis project Ga0214480, IMG submission 165042) | Marine eukaryotic communities from Monterey Bay, California, United States - M1_20Mar14CPVII9sort6BwellE17 | ecosystem: Environmental > Aquatic > Marine > Unclassified | place: USA... | reverse complement strand
CCAAACATATGAATCGATCAGCTCGGTTTCCCTCAAAATTTGGGGATTCTCTTGTCTTTGAGGTGTAGCCGTCTTGTTGTAACTCCACCATGAGTGATGTATATGTTATAGTACACATTCCCAAGTCCTTACCTATACATGGGGTGGCTTTGACAAGCACTGGCAGGAAAATAGAGTACAGGAAGGTAACTTGCCACACCCAAACATATGAATCGATCAGCTCGGTTTCCCTCAAACTTTGGGGATTCTCTTGTCTTTGAGGTGTAGCCGTCTTGTTGTAACTCCACCATGAGTGATGTATATGTTATAGTACACATTCCCAAGTCCTTACCTATACATGGGGTGGCTTTGACAAGCACTGGCAGGAAAATAGAGTACAGGAAGGTAACTTGCCACACCCAAACATATGAATCGATCAGCTCGGTTTCCCTCAAAATTTGGGGTTTCTCTTGTCTTCGAGGTGTAGCCGTCTTGTTGTAACTCCACCATGAGTGATGCATATGCCATAGTACACATTCCCAAGTCCTTACCTATACATGGGGTGGCTTTGACAACTGTTGTTTAGGGCCTTTTGCCTCCCTTATACCCACTTTCCAATTCGGTACTCATGTCGTTTTGACCGGTCATGAGCTTAAATTTTGCCTCATAAAAAGAAGACAAAACAGCAAAAGGAAGAGGAGTACTATCCGGCCATCATGCGACGGCTGGTCCCCTTCCTAATAGCTGCCATAATGGCAAGCTTTCCCCCATCTCTATTATTAGTTTTTATAGGGGGTTTAGTTTCAACAGCAACATACGGCCCATCGACAACATCGTCATGCCATCAAAATAGTAATTATTGCAGAGATGATAATATTATCATTGGTGGATATAGTTCATCAATTGGTATGTCTACAGGCAATGATATAAGAAGTGGTGGTGGGATTAGTAGTAGTATTAAGAGTGGTGGATTTGTTACAGGAGTAGCAGCGGCATCACATACAGTCTACGTTTCTCCCTCTCATTATCCAATGGTTGCAACAACGGCAACAATTGTAGCTTCCACAATTGGAGGCTCTGGTGGTAAGAAGAAGAGAGGAGTTGGTGGTATCCAATCAGTGGATGCAGAAACTATGGTGCCTATAATACTTCATGATGAAGTTGATGATTTTGATTCATCATCAGGTTCTTCTTCTTGTGGTGGTGGTTCTAACTCTAATTGTGGAGAGGAACTTGTATCTGAGGGTGACGGTAATATTAAAGTTTCAGTTTTGGGTATGTCGAAGGGGAAATCTCCCTCATGTAGCCATTCATTGGTTGAGTTTACAAATACTGTAAGTTTTCATATTGATATGTTTTTGTTTTGTGCATGTGTAAATGTATGTGGGAAGTAGAACCTCTTGAGGGTTGAGATTTTTTAAGTCTGCAACAGAAAGGCTTTGGAGTAATACTTGGTATTTTTAGGATTTGTTAGAAAGTGGTAACCTTTGCTGCTTCAAGAAATATTAAATCCACTCTATGGTTGCAATATTGTAATAACACATATCATGTGTCTCACCTACTACCCACGTATCTTTTTCAAACAATTGACCAATAACAGCATCAAACCGATTCAATAGTTGTATATTCAACCTTCATTGAACCATCCGCCGTATTCCCCGAGAAATGGGCTGCAGCCAACCAAGGAACTTTTAACGATGTACCGATACCGCCATCATCGCCATCCTTTCATGGGGATTATGAAAAAGATCGACATCTTCATATTCCACCCAAAACAACAGTTACGCTTCCCGTATCTATAATACCACATTGGAGAAAGCCTCCGGATTTGGAATTTGATCAGTATCACGGTAATCGGCACTATCGTAGGCTTGATGGCACAGAGGACCCTGGTTCAACTGCGTCTGAAACTTCAGATACTATTGGCCAAGATGATCCTGGGGCGGCGTTCCTTTCTTCCTCGGGTAATGGTGCTGGTGAAATAGACAACTCAACAATTCATTCAGTTCTCCGTGCTGATCTTCTTGATATGATTGCAAGTAGTACTACTCATACTGGGGTGCACTTCTCAACAACATCCATAGATGATCGTGCAGAATTACTCGACTCGGCGACAATTATCGAAACACTCGCTGTTAATACTTCCTATGGCATTATTCAAATGAAAATGCCGTATGTTTGTTCACCCGACACAAAAGAATATGAATTTGGTTTACCCAATAATTTAATGTTTATTGATTCTGGTGGGGGTTGGTATGCGCGGAGGAACACCACGCCGACTGTTGAATTAGCATATATGTTTGGTACTTGGGAATTTAATCCTACACGAGATATTCACAATCCATTCATTTATAATGTTTACATGAACAATCCGTCGAATTCAGAGCTTCATATTTGGGAAGTATACACTACAAAACCTCATATTGTCGGTGCTGAGATACAAAAACATTTTGCTACATCAGCGAGAACGCCATCGATAGGACCATCCGTGGGGAATAATGATTATCTATTTCGAGAAGGATCTACTATTCATCAACCGAATAAGAACAATATTTATGTTACCACATTACAGTTATATCCAAGTAATTTTACCAGGGATATGTCAATGTCCAACCAAGACCTTGGGTTTCTCATAATAAAATCAAATTTGGGTTCATTCTCAATATCATTAGATTATATACCTGATACGAGACGAGGGTGGGAGAAGTTTGCTCGACAGGAAAGGGTGAGCAATAATAGTACTTTTATTCATTGGGCTGGTTCAAATCAGACTAGTTTGGGTCACGGGCGTTTAGTTCAAGATTCTGTTGTGGATGGTTTACTGTCATCGTTGGCAGTGGACCTAGAAAAACCAACACCTCTTAAGATGATGTCGATTACAAAATCCTATCGGGTACAAGACTTACAGTCAAAAAATGAAGGATGGGAAGGGCAAAAGTATTTGCAGAAGCAGCAAAAGAATACTAATGATGCGGCTGATTCACAACAGTTGAATTCTACTTTGTCATTGATCAAAGCAACTCCTCCATATATCAATTTTGGTTCCATAACTACTGCATCTCGTATACGTATACCCATTCAATTGAAAAACTATCATTCAAAGCCACTTCGTGTGATGAGAATCTCAATTGCTATGAGTTTGGTATCTGATAATGGACATGGTAAAATTACGGATATATCGAATGAAACATCTGGGATGGAGATTGGTGTGGAGTTTTACGATGGCACAGTACCATCTCCTCTGAGTGATCGGAATGAGTCTTCATCAAAGACGTCCGAAGCATTTATTTTTTCACAAGAAATGGTACTGCCGCCTGACAATCCAAATATGTTTGATTTCTTTCATCCGATATATGTGTGGTGTCGATTCAATACCAACATTTCCTCTGCTGAAGATATTGAGGCACGATTTTACACCGGTAGTATTTTAATTCATGCCACAGAAGGTGGGACAGATGTTCCATACCAAGAGTGGGAACGGCAGCTGATACTTGACCATTCTACCTCGGCATCATCAACAGAAATATCAGAACACTACTTACTGCAAATCCCTTTCACGGGGTCTGTTCTACCAGGACATTTGGGTGGTCCTTCCGAGTCACCGCTGTTTCCAACATATTTTAATATTCTGCCAGTAGAAGAACGGATGAAGATTATGAAGGATCAATCTACTAGTATAGGTAGTGACGTGCCAACGTATTATGATCGGATATTGGATATTTCTAACAACTTTGATGCTGCAATAAGTATTCTCGATATGAAGATAATGGATCTTATACCTTCTTCTAATGATGATTTCTGCTCAAATCGATTTACATTAGATCGCATGGTTCGAGAGGGTGGCCTTGTTCCGCTCACAGCACAAAGTGGGAAGAGATGGAATGGGTTAATAATTCGGTATCATTTCATGAATAAGACTGATCACCTAGATGTGGGTGTGAAAAAGTGTATATTATCACTTGATACCGATTTAGCTGGGAAGCAATTATTGCCATTAATAGTGTACAGCGGTGAAGTAATTGTGGATGTCGAACGACCTAGTGATTCAAGTGAAAATGCCGGTCAACCGCCACAGCTAGCTGAGATCGGATGTATGGTTACTCAAGAAAATGGTGAAACTATCATATCATCAAGTGGCATGCCATGTATGAAAGATTGGTTGTTGAATACGAAAGAAGGTATTGTTTTAGGCAAGGCTTTAGAGGAGTGGCATACAACCTTAACCTCTCCGTTCCGTTCACATCGGAAGTGTGAAAAAGCAATTATCAGTTCAAGTTCCGACGACTGCTCTCATTTAAACGCACCTGTTGATTACTACTTTCGTTCATTACTTTCCAATCCAAGTGAAGGAAGTGATATTGTATTGAAACCCATAGTTGTACCCTTCGGAGCCATTCGGACAGGTGAAGCGTTAAGCCGTTCAGTACTTTTGACAAATCTTAATTATGCACCCATGGAAATTATGGCAGCCTCGGCAGCTTTAGGGAATATGAACATTACCATGGATGTTGTGTCTGATTCTGCATTCGATTCGTTAGGTCGTATGAGTTTCCCGGCTGGGGAGGAGGATATGTCTTACTTTATAAAGAACTCTCCATTTACCAAGAAGTTCTTTTCCAAGTTTCAATACAAGTTTGACATTAACTTGAGTCATCGACTAAAGCAAGGATCGGATTTGATACCATTGTTCAAAAAGCATCTCATAACCGAAACATTTGAGAATGCCACTGAGTATGTTCAAACCAATTATATTGGGAAGGAGGAAAAAGATATGGGATGCACTCATGGTTTCATGCTTTCTACTGATGGAGCTTCCAACAAAAAGCTCAAGAAGCGCAAGGTTCATAAGGGTGGCAAGAAGAAGAAGACTTGGATAATACCTCCAGGGGGTGTTGCGCGGTTCAAGGTTACTATTCAAGCTCCGAAGCGGTCTGAGTTGAAGGATGATATCACGCCATTTGTAGGCACGGGCATTGTATTGGAAACAAATTTTGGTGAAGCATTACCAATTGTAGTTACATACAGTGCTGTTGCTGGTCAATTGGAATTGAAACCTTTTGATTATAACGTGTCAGATCCAGTTAAGGCAAAAGAAGAAGAACGAATGGTGTGGCAACGGCAGCACAAGGCAATATCTTCTACGAACAATGTATCAAGTATATTTGTTCAAGAAGAGCACTACACTACTGTCGTTCAAGTTCCATTAACGCTCAAGGATTCAAAGCTGACCCAATCAATAGATGACTTTGCACAGAAACGCGGTGTATCACTTGCCATCAAGAGTACGTTCACAGATGATATCTATCTCTCTGAACTGCGGAGTTGCAATAAGTGGTTCAACGTCTTTTTGCCAGCTAATAATCCCGATGCCAGAGACTTTTTTCAAAGACAAGGAGAAGATACTCGTCAACCCATTATTGAAGGTACTCTTAATACTGTAAACTATCTTCGTATTAACGGTGTTGGGCAGCAAAACAATGTAAGTGCCAACGAATTGAAACCCCAACAACAGTCTTCCGACTTTGAGGGAAAAGAGCAGATGGTACCTCTTGGTAAAGTATTATCGGCATTATCGTGCTCACATCCATCAGGGGATACTAGTTTCTATGCTTGTGCATTGGCATGGCTTGAGAATAGGGAAATGATCCAACCGCCAGGTTGCGGTCTTGATGAATTAGAGAATGTTGCTAATGAATGGTCTTGGTCTAAACCTGGCGCCCCCGGAAATTACATTGGCAAACAAATGGAGCCAGCGGTCCAAGCTACAAAAACGAATGCAATTGCAGCTCTCCGTGATGTGGTGGCATATCTCTCTGTTCGATATGTTGGCAACGTTGACAATGGAACGGTCGACAGCAGCGTTGAAGAAGGATATGCTCGACTTTCCCGCGTTAACATGTTTGTGCACGCACGTAAGATGTGGAATGAGGTGGTAGCGTTGGGCTTGAATACGATCACAGGGCATATTCGTGCCAAGACTGTGTATCAGTCCAACGGTTTTCAAGATTATCAATTGGCAAACTCGAATTTCACTAACTATTCCCAGCCTGGACTATCTATACCCGTCTCTTCGGTTGTATTGCAAAGCAAACTTGATACTCCAAAACTATTCTGGGACAGCAATACTGGTGATAGAGATCCCAATCACGTTGGCAGTATTAACTTTGACACAATCCACATAGCCGACACTGCTTCACAATATGTTCAAGTTGTCAACCCAACAGCCATGACGATACGCGTTCGACTTACTGCAGTAGATAGTGGTACAAAAGGAGAAGAGAATAAGAATGTTCATGTTCAGAATACCCCAACTCATGACCAATCATGGTGGACGGGTGGTAGTTATTGGATGGCCGATGACAGCGGACATTTAATATCGGCAAGCCACAATGTCACCATTAAGTCAGGAGCAGGAGCCTATGTTAGTTTATTGAATCCAGCTTTGCATACCATGTCAGCATTCATGCTTGGATGTGGTAAACGATGCGGTCTACGGAATGATCAAGACACTAACACTGCTGGCGAGGAGAAGAATTACAGCCCTATAGGTGCAGCAAGTGGGGATGGAAGCGCTTTATTAGGTCGAACTCACACTAAGGAAACATCGAATAATGACATGACTTCTTCCCCACAGAAGGCTCTTGGTATTGTCGACCCTCCATCATTTTCCTTGGGACGTTCTTCTAACGATATCATATTGAAACCATATAGTTTTGGGGAGTTAGGACCTGTATACTTTCGTCCACCTGGTCGTGGCGACTTTGAGGGTACGATATATATCGAGAATAGTCTAACAGGATTTGAGGAAGTGGCTGTCCGAGGTCGAGGTGGATGGGAACAATTGGTATTCCTTGAAAGTTCTGACGAGTATGCTGGCGACATTGACTTTCGTTTTGGCAAGTCTGCCATGGTATTTTCTGGTAGTCATTCACCAACAAGTCCTGAGGGAGGACCAATTGTGAAATCAGTCAATTTGGTGAACAAGGGTGATATCCCCGTGCATATTAGTAAGGTTTACATGGCCTCTAGTGAGGTTATGCACTTTACTCATAAGAGACGCCATCCATCAAAGCATTCCTCACCTAACCGAGAAAAGTGCTCAGCGCGTGGGTTTTGGTTACCTGGTTGTATCGATTCCTCTTCAAATGTTTGGTTGATCGAAAGTCTCTTTATGTGGTATAAATCAGTTTTGAATTTCTTCCGTAAGAAAGTTGACCCGATCAAGTCAGAAGAAGAGACCGAAGGTACTATCTCATCTGAAGGAGGGATTGGCTCTGATGGACAATTCTACAAGGAAGGTTTCACACTGCAGCCAAATCAGACCCAGACTATATTCGTATTGCACACTCCTGATTGTACATTCCAGACATCTTATGCATCTGTTATTTTCGAGATTGGTGATAGGAATCAACAGGGATCGTCTACAAGTAGAAATCGCATAGGCTCGTGGCAACAGACGTTTCGGCAACAAAAGCTTGAATTACTTGTTGGGTATGATATGAGTGCTTTTGAGTTTCGTCACTGCATGCCATTCAAACCACCAGAGAGAATGCTCAGTATTTGGGAAAGAAAGATTGAGATACATCTTCCATCACTAGTCCACGATATCTTGTCTCTTGGACTCACCCGAGTGAAGGACAGTGGCGGCAACCCCTACATGCCCCGTCGACCGATTAGAATTACATTGCTTGCCGCGTCATTCATACTACTCCTCGCTGCATTGTCGCTAGATCTTATTTTCACGGTTGAAGTATCTACAACTCGCAAGAACAGTCCTAGTTGGAAATCTACCATTAGATGCCTTGCTCGGACGGATCCTACATCATCTGATCTTGTTTCTATTGGGAAAGAGCAAACGAAGCATGTTTTGCTCAGTAGATTCAAGAAAGAAGGTGTTCTTCCTTCACAAACGGTACAGTCAGATGGTAGTTTCAACCGTGCAGTGACAGGATCAAGTGGCACTCATAGCGAGGCAATCTTTGACCGGTTAAATCTAGGGAACAAATCGAGGATCAGTGAGGATGAAGGAAAGAAAAAGGCTGGAGTACTGCCATGTGGACTTCGTTGGAGGACGGCAATGAGGAGAGGATTTGGTTTACCATCATCTTCTTCACAGAATGATGCTCCCGAGCTGCAATATCTCAGCAGAACTCGTGATCGTTATTTGAAGCGTCAACAGGAGAAGGCCACTACTGCCAAGAAGCTCGTTCATTTTGCACCGGCTTCTCCTGCAACACCTACGCCGCCAACCACGAACCGTGGTAATGCCAACAATGGACACTCTACCTTTGCTGAACTAGCCAAAACTGTTGTTCCAGCCCCAGCTGCTCTATCTTCCAACAAGAAGGTGGAGCCTCAGACTAAGAAGAAGATTCAATTGCCTGCCAATGGAAAGAATACCACTAGTTCAGAATCTACCGTCAGGGCAGCACCACAATCTAGGCCACCAACTATTAGTCGTAATGCAAGTGATGCATCTTCAAAGGGAAGTAATAAACCAATCAAAGCTAAGACTGCTGAACAAGGAAAGCTCAAGAAACCTAATACTGGAGGACTGTCTAATGATCAGAAGACCAAAGTGGTTGATACAAAAGGCAAGCAAAAGCAGGCAAAGAGTTCTAAGAAGGATGCAAAGCAAGATGAAAAGCGTCTTCAATCGACTGTCAGCCAGAAATCTCGTTCAGTAAAGCCGGTCGTCGATACTACGTCTGCAGGATTGAACTCCAAAGTCAAACGAGATGAAACTCTTGCTTCACCATCGAGGAAAGAAACTAAGCAACAACGTCAAGCCAAGAAGGCAGCCAATGGTGGAACCAAGAGTACCGATCAACCCAAAGGAAAACAAGGAAAGCAAAAGGCGACGTCAAAGAAAGCAAATGTCAAAGATACCCCCAAGTCACCTCAAGCCAAGAAAGCTACCATCAAGCAACAGCCTGTCCAATCACCGTCGTCTTCGAAGGCAAATGTCCGAGCACCTCCAGGTCTTCTTGCACCTCCTGGATTTATTGGGCAACAACAAGAACTTGGAGGAGTCTCAAGTACTCCTTCATCTCCATCAGCGTCGCCCCAGCGTTTATCAATTCCATCTCATCACTCTCCCTTGGCAATGGCCAAGCCAATGTCTGAAAGCATTCCAGGAATGGAGATTATTCAGTCACCTCCTCCTTTGAATAATGACGATTTGCTTTCTTCATTGATTGGTGGCACCGAGGTTAAACCACTCGAGAACAGTTCCTTGTTCCAACTACCATCGGAAGAAATCTCACCACGAGTTAGTGAAAGTGGACTATCAGTCAAAGCAAAGTCCTTCGTACCTCCCAATCTTGAACCATCGCTCACTACAGAAACAAACAACAGTGAAGCTCCTGACGTCGTCCAATCACTTTTGGGTGTGGGCGGTAGTGCAGGTAGTAACTTCAACGTGTCGAATTTTCTTGATGGGATCTTGGATTCGTCTACACAGCAGCAGCAAGCGGCACCGATCAGGAGTGAGCCGAAGCCTGTTGAAGTGGATTCTAATCCATTCCAAGCCATTGGTATATCACTTGATCCTTGGGGTAACTCCTCCGACAACAAATCAAACAACAACAAGACCAATAATCCTCTAGCTGCGTTGCGAGGCGCAAGTAGCTATGACCATGAAGAATCTCCCGTTATTGCAGGAATACCATTAAGCAGCAATTCATCATCTCTGTTTGCAACATCAACTCTACAGAACAACTCTAGCACTGAACATGCTGAACCTGCCTTGGCTAGTGTTGTAGTAGACGAGGGAACAGAGAGCAACACCGATCTCCTTGAGCCTGGAAAGTCCGCGTTAGTATTGTTTTATCTTATGAGTTCATGTGTTCAAAATGAAGTATTTGAGATCTGAGTGCTTCATTTGGCCTTTATGTATCTTCATTTGATTGTCTTTAAAAGCCGTATGCACTAACTTGAGTTACTATTGTCTCTCTTCATCTTCATAAATTGTGAAACGCGCATCTTCCAGACTCATTCTATGCTAATTTATTAGGAGAATGAGTCTACACCAAAAATAATTAGAATCTTATTGAATACAAACATCTAGTGCAGAAAGTTTTTAATGATAATGCACTGTTACACTACTACGATCACTCCTCTTGTAATAATGAGTTGACGTGGCTTTTCAATCGATCTACTAAAACTGCCTTTGTGCCGCTAACTTTTAGCCCTTGCTCTCTCAAGATTTCTTTCAGCCGAACAACAGTTAGTGTGTCTATCGGATCTTGTACTTGTTTGTTATCAGATGCTGCATCTTCTTCTTCTTCCACCATATTGTTGTCTGTTTCTTTCACTGTCTCGGTATCCACAAGAACACTATCTTTTGATATGATTTCACTTTCAACAATGTCACCAATTATACCGTCATCATTCGAAACATCGGAGCTCCGATATCCAGGGGCCTCTTCAACAGGAATTGTGTCAAGCTCCCACATTGGTGGGATAGTACTAGTTGATTTAGGTGACACAATTCCAGCCTCACGAAGCTCATCATTTGAGACGTCTTTACCCAGCATACTAAACAAGTTGTCTTCATTCAAGCTACCATCTGTTCCTAATTCGTACTCGGTACCGTCGCCCTGTTGGACCACTTCCGTGGCAAGCCCGACTTTGGTTAATTGTTCCAAAGTTGATTGTGTTATATTGAAATTAAATCCTTTGCCATTATTAGCCTCATTCTTACTTTGAAACTCATTCTCCAACTCGTTCGATGCTGCATCTATCCCCAACCCCGAACCAAACATTGTCTTATTAACTTTGCTCATATCAATATTATCAATATCAACACCAAGTTTGGCAGCATATTCTTTTACATTCAACTCCTCTGGTTCATCATATTTACGATATGTTACTTCGTCCTCATCATTTGGATACAATCCGCCCCAATCAAAGTCTGTTAATGTGTCATATGTTTCAGTTCCACCGCTGGATGATAGAGGTACAAAGTGTTTCTCAATTGTTATTGTTACTATTCGTTCTTTCTCCATATTACCATCGATTGCCCAGAATGTACCATCCACACATATTTGACCTCTCACTAAATGTTTTATAAGCATAAGATGTGAGCATTTGCAATAGATATACTAACATGCTGCATTCATACCATACATAAAGCTTAAGAAAACATATCAAATCATTGTAGTACTCACTTTGACGAGAGCCATCTAACAATATCTTTTCTCCTTTATTGCCATCAACATCATTGATATTATCATCATCAGCACAATTTAGCAATCGCAAATCTATAGATTGGGAAGAACACTTGAATTTAATATCCTTGGTAGTTGTCTTTGGCGGAACAGTAAGTTTCACTTCTATTTCAAATTGTTCTTCATTCCATGTATAGGTTGAGGCGGTACCGACACCACTCTTGAGTATTGTTGATGGGCTCGAAGAGTGTGGCATTGTTTTGCATGATTTATGGTATATTGTGAAAGCCTGTGACATATAATATGATGCGGATATCAAGCACCATATTGATATAATGATATGATTAGACACTGCCATTATATATTATTACCCTCTTATCTATTGCATACATCAACCCTTAGTCTTAGCAATGATGAGTGGTTGTTGAGTTGAGAGTGGTGGAGAGTAACCTAAAGATCTCTCAAGTGGTATCCTACCTAAAGATCTTTTCATTTGTTTGCACAGTGCTAATTACCTGGATCATGATTGGATTAGCATTATTACGACTCTTGCGCAAGTTTGTTGACAAAGCAGAAGAAGAGAATCAAGCTGTAGTGACAGAAGACAATGATGCAGAAAAGAATCTACTAAGTGAGGAGGTCTGATAAGACTCCTCCAACATATATGGATTGGTATAAAATGAAACATATATTACCTATTAAGATTTGTGTTATGTTTCTGGTTGTAGAGCCAGATCGGCATTCCAATTATTACCATAATCGCCACTCCAATATTAGATCCAGCTGCCACCCCAATATCGAAGAGGCAGAGATGTATGTAGTAAATGACTTTCACAACGGGCAAACATAGGAATGCGAATGTGCATACTAAAACTGTAGTCATCATCATCTCTTCCATTTCAGAATAAGGCGATTGAGGGCTTTCTTCATTTGCAAAGTAATGAATGAATCTACTCAGTATTCGTACTGCACTGAGAAGGTGAAATCTTTTTATTTCACTGATTGCAGCAGCATACAAGCCATACTGAATATCCTTGAACAGAGGATCATATCTAATCTTGCGTTGATTAAGTTTCAACAAACTCTTTAGCTTCATATGATCTCCTTTCTTCATCCTGAACATATCCGTACCTTTATCTTTCTTGAGTATACCATAACTAGCTAAACGTAGAACATTTGCTTTGCTTGAATACTTACCCATTAGCGCTTCAAGGGGCAATATTTGTGGATTCAAGAAGGCAATTTTCCAAAGCAGCCAAGACACACCAATCTTCTTGCCCACATACTGTAACCTTCCACTAATTTTGGATCGTTTCAATGATATGGAATCAGCATTTACCGGATTCGTCCAATCAGTGTTTACTCGCCGTGTTGGTTTCACTATCTCGACCACACATATATCTTTACAACGTGGACATATAATATACCGCTGTCGTGTTCATAAAAGAAGCGAACTGTCATTTCTAAATCCCTTGTTCTTGTTCGATAATGAGGTACTTCATCATCTGCAATCTGACCTGGTCGTACATTATGTGCCAAGTGAAGTATGCATGCAGCGCAAAACCGTGTTGAAGAATTCTCCTCTTTTCCATTATCACCACAGCATGGCAGGGTGACAAGGCATCTCCATTTATTGTTTGGATCATGTTTGTTGAAACATATAGCACATCTCACAATATCGTCGTCGTCATCATAACTTTCATCTATACTAATATCCTCTCTATCTGACTGATCTGCAATCATACTATCATTTTCAGATTGATGTATACTACTTTCACTGCTACTACTACTGGTATCTTCATCATTATCGTCTTCTACAAATGCATGAAATAAATTTCTGGCAGGATCAACATCATCCTCTTCACTTTCATCACTACTATCTTCTTCAATAAGTTCACCTTCTTCGATTTCATCATTACTATCTTCTTCAATAAGTTCATCTTCTAAACTACTATCATCTGCAACAAATTCATCTGCTGAATTACTATTATTCTCCTCTTGAGAGGAGTTTGCTGCAAGATTAGTTTGACTTTCAACCTGCAAATTATTCACTTCTACATTTGCTATTTCTGATAATACTTGCCTATCATTGTCGTTGTTGATCATATTATCAGTATTAACAGTAAGAGGTATATTATTGTTGTGTTGAGTGGCTGGTCGTCGTCTTCTTCTATGTCTTCTTCTCTCACCTGCTCGGTCTCGTCTAGGTCTCTGCCTTTGAGATGATGCAGTGTTGCGCGATCTACCTTGCCTAGCAACCTGTCTAGATCCCATTCCTCCCCGTCTCACCATAATGATATCTTATAAGTCTGTAATTGTATACTATCAATAATTCATACCTGTCTTATGTGTGTAAAAGATGAGTAGGCAGTAGGTACTATCATGGAATGTCAGATATCAAAAGAGTTGTATCGTCAGTTACAACAGCAATTAGCACATACTTTCTCCTCATTTCCTCATCAACAGTCAACTCAATCAAGGTATCACCTCATCACTCATCAACACTGCACTGTTCACACCCCCAAAAAGATACCCAAAAGGATCTGTCAAAAGACCACCACAGATAGAGCCTAGTAAACTATGTATTCATTTGGCACTCTAGACTCATGACACAGGGCGATTAGGAGTATTCATCCTCGTATATACAACTTCACGTCTTGCCAATATGAAGAGAGTATCAGTCGTAAAGAGAGGATACCTAATTATTGTTGTAACGTTGGCTACATACTGAACTTTAGCTCATGCATGATCGATGTCACTGTTAGGTTATATATCTCTGCCCTGCTAGTACAGTCTAGAACGCATACTTCTTCATAGCATTAAACAACTTCTCTTCTGCACCCACATCTGCCTTGAAGGAATGCTTCCCGGATATGACATCCGCATCTTTGATCTTGAGTGCCAATCTAGTTCCCATGTCAATAGCTCGCTTGGCATCTAACTCTCCAGCTTCATAGGCACCGCCAATTGTAAAGACTTTGGATGCAAGGTCACTTCCGGACTCTACAGCTTCCTCCTGTAAATCTCGTTTTGATATTTGTCCAGCACACATGATAATGTTATCAACCTCCAACACACGAGAACTCTTCTTATCACCCGACCCAACAGTGATGTGCAAATGACCATTCTCGTCAATCTTATCATACGACACTTCTGGTATCATTTCAACTTGCTTTGACCGTACGAGTGTAGATCGATGAATCCAGCCGGTTGTTCTACCCAGTCCAGCACCGAGCTTTCCTTTCTTACGCTGCATCAGTATGATTTCTCTGTGTGGCTTTGTCATCTTCATGTCTTCATCTGAAAGCAAACCTCCTCGTTCACTATTACTTTTATCAACTCCCCAATTCTGAAGAAACTCGTCCACATTTACTTCATCGGCTTTCATATCATGGTCAGCTGAATCATCATGATGCAGTAGATACTCAGAAACATCGAATCCTATGCCCCCAGCTCCAATTACGGCTACTTTTTGACCAACCTTTGCCTTATTACGCAATACATCGATATAGGACAACACATTTGGATGATCGCGGCCGGGAATATTCGGTACACGAGGATCTACACCTGTTGCAACGATCCATTTGCAGATCTTCCCGTCCTCCCAACTAGCCTTGTTTCTACGCTCCATCTCTGAGAATGTCATCTCTGTTCCTAGTTGTATATCCAACTTGCCTTCTTTTCTCAGCTTCTCGAGCTGAACCTTGAAGTATCGAATTGTCTCATGGAACTCCTCCTTCCCTGGAATACGTTTAGCCATATTGAATTGCCCTGAATGAAGGTAATGAAAGGAGAATTGATGAGTCAACGTAACATAGGGAAGCAAAACATACATGCATTCATTACCTCCTATTTCATCCGATTTATCAAAAAGAGTGACATGATGATCAATAGTAGCAGCAGTATGAGCAAATGCCATGCCAGCAGGGCCACTTCCAATCACTCCTATACTCAGTTTCTCATCCGGATGTATCGAATCTGGCTCAATCGATAGTTCTGTTTCATGACAGGCACTGTATAGTATGGCGAGTGAGTAGTTCATAGAAAGGTTAGATATTGCAATATTTGAATGTCAAAAAAAACACAGACTGTTCGTTCTC
>Ga0214480_100797_pt1 | contig 15253 bp, 11 predicted proteins | sample M1_20Mar14CPVII9_3_FD_165042 | JGI IMG/M metagenome (GOLD analysis project Ga0214480, IMG submission 165042) | Marine eukaryotic communities from Monterey Bay, California, United States - M1_20Mar14CPVII9sort6BwellE17 | ecosystem: Environmental > Aquatic > Marine > Unclassified | place: USA... | reverse complement strand
GATGGATATGCTATAGATAAACACTATAAGAAAATAGGGCAAGGATATATAGAGTGTAATACCTTTGACGATGGGTAAATTGATTGGCTTTTATTGTTCTTTGAATTGATTGAGTACAATCGATATCAAATTTGGTTGGTTGTCATTTTTTCTCTCCCCGCCCGCCCCCTGACCTTGCGATTTGTGGTATCCTCCCCTCTTTCACTTCATCCCGGCCTACAATACTATCGATTTATTGATATATCTACTATGTTTATTCATTTATTGCCTCTTGTATTTCTCTTGATAGCGGTGGTATCATCATGTACTGCCTTTGTGCCTAGTCATCGCGTAGTTGGAAAATTTTGCTCACATGATGTGCACACGACATTATTTGCAAAGGAAGATGAAAGTGATGATAGTTCAAATATGATAAATATTGCAGTAATATCAGCGACAGACAATATCAGTAGTAGTTATGATGATTTACAGTCTACAATCGACAGTCATCCATTCTGTAAAATGACAGGAGTACAACTATGTATGTCAGAGATAATCGTAGATACGTCATGGAATAAGGACGAAATCGTATTGTTACAACAAGCTGAGATTGCTTGCTTTACAAGTAAATCTGCTGTTAAACAATATCTCCAGCTATTAGATGATCATTTGAAGGTACCCAAAGATATGACAGATGAAGAGAGAAGAAAATTACCCAATAAATTAGATATTGTCGGTGATATACTTGGTACTACACAACAGATTGCAACAATCATGGCTGCTTGTCCCACAATGGATATTGCGAAAGAATGTTTGAACAGTGGAAGATGGCAAAATAATCATATATATTATCCAAAAGATACACAAGGTGTTGTTGAGATGAAAACTGAGGAGATTGGGGAGAATGATAAAGAGGAAAAAGTTGAAGCAGAGATTGATATTGCCATTTGGGCGGATGCTATAGTTCAAGCAGCGGGAGATGTTTACGAGCGCTCCTTTTGGGGCGGTGGATGGTAGAACTTATAACATTGTTTTGAATGATATACAAGTTTTATGATCTTATACGAACAACCAAACCTATCAAACCTACTGCAAAGGAGAGCAACACATGATATGTCTCTTCTTTTCCTTCTCTGACCAATCGAGTCCCCATGTTGGTTCTTCACCTGTTAATTGTTCATGACTTAGGCATGTTGTTGATTTATTTGTCCCTCTCTTTCCAATCATTACCCAATGATTACTCTTACCAAAGACAGGAGCCCATTGCTCGCCCTCTTCTTCAAAGTTTGCATCATGACCACTAATTACTTCATGAGAGGGTCCGTGTGGACAATACGCAGCATATGGACACAATTGCATAGGAAGGTCGTGTGATCCTTCAAACTGTTGACAGAACTTGGAAGCTTCACTATGAGAGCCACCAGTCCACCCTCCTGTATCGGCATCATACCAAGTCGGATTGAAAGTATTGATAATTGATGTCTCAGCTTCTTCTTTTTGAGTATTGACTTGAGGTGTACTTGATCCGCTGTCACTGACAGAACTTTCTGAGTTGCCTTGAATTGTAGCAATTGCATCGTCATTAACATTGTTTTCACAGCAAAGAATGTGCTCTTTTAATTGTGGAGACGATCCATCCTTGCCCCACTTTGGGGGATGATGATTTATTGATTCATATGTTTTGCAAGTCAGATCAGCAATATCTCCAATCATCACCCACTGATTGTCTCCGTTGCTTATTGGTGCCCATTGGACGCCTTCATATGGTTCTTGCTGAAGATACAACGGTTTAGTCTCAACTTCAGGCCCATTTGGACAGTATGCCAATAGTGGACAAAGATGAAGTGAACCCTTTCCGTGTATACTAGGCATGGATTCACAGAATGCTTTGGCTTCGTCATACGAACCGCCTTTACTTCTAAACCACACTGGATGGTGTTTATCTTGTACTCGTGTTTCTAGTGATGTCAGTGAGGTAGGTTCGTTATCATTCATTTCTGTATTGACACTATCAGTACCCATTTCATCGTGTTGTGGTTCAGGCAATGTGGCACCAGGTATACCACCACTGACATTTGTCAGTGAAGTACCACTATTATCAGCGAGAGGATCAAATTTACAGCACATTATATGACGTGTAATCTCTTCATTGTTCTCTCCTGTCATACCCCAACTCGGTAGTTCTTTTTCTGTTTCAGAATATAGATTACAAGCGCCACCTTCACCTACTTGCACCCAATCGTTGGCACTATCTATGACCGCCGACCATGACTCGCCCACATCTTGTATTCCCCCAATAAGCTGACCTCTCCCTTCCGGACAATACTGAAAGACCAAGTAAATGGAATGTAAGAAATGGAAACACATTAATGAGTCAATAGATGTATACATTTCTTACCGCATCTAGAGGACAAGGCATATACCCATCCATCTGATTAGCACAAAAGTCTAGTGATTCTTGATACGTCTGCCCTTCCCACCCTTTGTTCCGATTAAACCAAATCGGTTTATATTTCTTTGATGCTGCTTCGAAGATGTGCCAATCGGCAGGAGGACCACTAGCTTGAATTACATGCTCACCATCAGCTTTCTGGTCATTCATACTACTACTATCATCTCCCTCCTGCAGAGGATGTTCACGACAGCATAATATTTGTCGTGTAATTTCTTCATTGTCATCACCATTTACACCCCACTCCGGAAGTTCACCATTATATCTTTCACTATATAAGTCACATGCACCTGCCTTACTCGATATCTCCACCCATTCATTATCTGTATTTGACACAGGAGCCCAGCTCTCCCCATCTCTATCCATTAATGAACTCAATCCATCATTTGACAGTATCAAGGACTTTTGATCGGGACAGTAAACTTCGTATGGACAGGGAATGTAACTATCATGTGAATCACACCATGTCAATGCTTCTGAATAAGTTTGACCTGTCCATCCTGATGAACGGTCATACCAGACAGGTTGATATGCAGCTGATACCTTTTGGAATAACTTTTGTTTATTTGTAATTCCTGGATGTGTATCAAATCGACCAGCAGCCGCTTCGTCGTTAGGATGATCATGTACCCAGTCTTCCTTCTGCTTCTCTCTCCATTCATCATCTCCATGCCAATCTGGTAATGGCGGTGCATTCTTCTTCAATCGTACATTCTCATACCCATTTGTTATTGCCGATATAATAGCCACACTAATTAATAAGATTAGTAATAGTATAGTAACGTATAATATACCAAGCTTGAATTTTTTCGAACGAAATATTGGATATTTATATCGTGTTGATCGATGTTGATGATAGAAGTGATGTAAACCGTTGTGTATTCCTGGATGTGTATTGGGAGTTACACCTAATTCATCACATAGATCATTGAAGATACCGACTGCCGCTTCATCATCATCATTCTCTGGTCGGCGTTTGAGTGAATTGTCACGATCAAGTATATGCATACCATATATACCCCCATTTTCTACTTCTTCTTCATCATTATTATTATCATGTGATTGTTCATTATTATCATCTTGTGTTATTCCATATTCCAAATCATCCTCCCTTTCTAGATCTGTTTCTACATAATCTTGAAAATCATATTCATTCTCTATTGTAGCTGCCATATCAACTTGATCACCTTTTCCGTCATCTACATTTTTCTTACCCTTTACTTTCGTTTTAACAGTCTTTAATGCAACCTCAGCTTTTAACCGGAAGCCGGCAGTGACTGTAGCAGAAGTAGGTCCCTTCAATTTTAACTTGGGTTTAGAATTATTAGCAGATGATTTTTCAATTCGATATTTATCTCCCCGTAATAATGTATGACTATCATCACTTATATCACTTTCGTCACTATCATAATCATCATAATCATCATTTTCAGCAGCAACTTCGTTATTGCAAAACTTGTTCAATGTTTGTACTTTAATCTCCTCTTTGCGATTTGATTCTAATGTGTCGGTATCCTCTGTTTTCTTCTTCTGTTGATCTTCTTCTTCTGATAAGATGTAATCCTTATACACTGATATCATTGCATGTGCACGATCTTCTAATGATATTTCTCTACTACCCTTCTTCTCTTCTTTAGACTTTATGTTATTGTTGTCAGTAGAAGAAGAGAGTAAATCGGTATCTTTGCCACTCATTAAACTTGATATGGCAGTAAAAGTTTGTGATGAATATGCTGGTTTATTATTTGTTTCTTTTGTATCGGGTATGGAATAATTGTCATCTTCATTATTATCGTCAGGAGTGTATGTCATTATGTTAGGTTCACTTAAAGAGTTGGCAATATCTTCAATTGTTGGTGGTGTTGATGATATATTGGTATCCTCAGCACTACCATTATTAGATGCAGCAGCTTTTATATCGACAGGTTTATTATTATTTTCCTCTCCCTTTCGTATAGTATTAGCAGCCTCAAGTACTGCAGTGATACTTGTCGTATTGGTATCGTTAGTGTTAGCATCACCCTCCTCATTTTGATTTGTTGTAGATTTTAATGTTGTTGTGGTATCTTCTTGTGATACTATGCTATTGCTCATTGGCGTATCTTCAGCGTCGGTAGTACTCATGCTATGTATATGTATATTGTGGTCTCAATCAATTGATATAACACTCACCAATAAGGGCTCATGTACACAACACGATTACTTCACTACACAAAATGCAAATTTTCATTTATTTGGATATCCTACGTAGGAATTAGTATGCGGTATGCAAGCGAGGGGGAATGAAGGGGGGAGATCTTTTAAAAGAGCAGAGTGTTAAGGAGTTTATATCGATTAGTATCAATATCATGAACTCAAACGATATGGCTGGAGTAGACGATGGCCGTACTGCAAATGGTGATGCCGACTTGCTCGACGCAAAAGATGATCCAAACGAAATATCTATATCTTCAAAACAACCAAATGATAGTTCGGATCCCAATGAGATATCAATTGGAGATGATGTTGATACATCAATAAAGCAGTCTCCTGAAGTTACAACAACAAATATGGATGATGACAAAGATACGTCTAACGATTCACCAACTAATGATACCGAAGAAGAAGAGATATTTTCAACTCCAAATAATTCTCCAGATAATAATAATACACACAAGCCCAGTATTGCAACTGTTTCTGCAATTGTTAATGAGGTACTACGCCAAAAGGAAAGTAGTGGTGATAGAACAGACGTTGATATAGCAAAAATTGCAAGTACTGAAGTACAAAAGTTTTATGACGATGGACGAGATCAGATTGAAGAGGGGACACAGCCACCGCCCCCAACTTCACAACAGAACAATTCTCAATGGAACATATCAGTTAATGAAACAAAGGCATTATTTGGTAGTAAGGGTACGAAAGGTGCTAGTGCTATACTATCTTCTAAGATTAAAGCTGCCCTTTCAATTAGCAATAAGAATACAACAAGCAACACAAACAATAACATACTATCAGCAGCAGATCGAATGGAAATGGCAATGCAAAATCCTGATATACTAAATGAGAACAATCCAGATTTCAACAATCTATGTTCCGAATTAGGTATTACTCCCGACTCACATCCACAATTACATTCACCATACACATACCAACTATACAATAAGAAAAAATGTCGTCAATATTGTACAATGGCATTATTAGTTGTCAGTATAGTTGTCATTATTACACATATTACCACAAAAGGATTTAGTAGTCAACATGCAAATAAAAAGCCTGGTGATCATATCGTGCTTGGAAATAATAAAAATGTATCTGCAGATGATTCAAATCTTGATCAATTGTATTACACTTTAAGTGACTCATATCTACCAATGTGGTATGATAGAAGTATGGGTTGGGATGGCTCAACTTATTCCGAAGCTGTGACGTTTTGTAATGCGCATGATAACTTTGTTCCCTGTCCATACAATGTATACTGTCCCGGAGAAGGAGGAAAACTTATCTTCAACGAAGTGTTTGAAAAGGAGAATGGATTATCTTGGGCACCAACAAAGGAAGACAATAGGGTCCAAGTGGGTAACGGTGGAGAACAATGTACACGAAAGAAATCACCTGGTGTACATCGGAAAGATCTGACAAGACATATCATGTGTTGTTTGGCTGAGCCGTTGAGTGATGATGAGACTTCTCATGTTCCAAAGCCTCCAAATGTTTCGGAGGAGAATGGGGAGGGAGTTGACGATCCTATACTGCCGCCGCCTTCGATGGCCGGGGCGGGCATGGATGCTGGTAATGCATATGAAAATAACGAGGCAGCAGAAATGGTTGAAGAGGTAATTGAAAAGAGTGATGAAGGTCAGGATATCAATCTAGCTGGATCTCAAAATCCAATGCAGGGCGTACCACAAGGGTTTGAGCCTTCAAGCTCTTTAACTCATGCTGCCGGTGAGCATGACTTTCAAGCAGAAGACACAATTGTTGCAATGGAGATTGCATTGCATCCAAAGTGGTATAACTTTGCAGATGGCTGGTCAGGAGGTAGTTACTACGATGCACTTCAGTATTGTTATGAGAAGGAGCAAGAGCTCTGTCCATCAGCAGCAGTATGTCCCCAGGGTCCTACATACCCTGCATACACAGGCTTTACTACTGTGTTAGATGATGATTCGTCAACACAATGGGTACCAGTAATCAACCATTCAAATCATTGGGTTTTAGTTGACACAAAAGATGATAATGGAGCACAATGCATGGATTACAAATCCTTAAATGGTAATCAATCTCCGTCTTGGGGCTTGGATGGTTCTGAACCAGGCTTGAAACGGAATGTTCTGTGTTGTGCTAGGACCACACCTTTACCTCATGTTAATACAGAAGCAGCCAATACTGAAATACAACACCCATTGCCAACCGCTAAAGAGGATACGAACATGGAAGAAAAAGAGACAGTAGAAGGAATATGGTTTTCGATATCAAACGGTTGGAATGGAGGATCTGCGACTGATGCTGAGCACTTTTGTTCAATGCCTGAAAACGAAATAAATCATATCGGATTGAAGCTATGTCCTTTCACTTCATATTGCCCAAATGGACCGACTCATCGACCTGCTTCTGGCCGGGAGTTTGTCCATGATAGCACTGAAGCTGAACAGTGGGCTCCAACTTTCGACGGTGATTGGGTATTGATTGGTTTATTTGGCCCTAATAGAAATACTCAATGCTTGACACACAAACAATTAATGGGAGAGAAACCTTCATGGGGAGAAGACAGCACAAACAAGGAGAAGAAGCAATTTGTCATGTGTTGTCCGGATCATTCAACTTAAGAAGACTCATCTGTTGCGCACTGCATTATTATATTGTACAACTAAAGATTATATATAATATTATCATCATTTCTCACGAGAAACTAGTCAGCAATGCCCCAATCAATACACCTCCACAGCCACCATACGTCGCACCAATTATGATTGGCAGAGGATACCGTTGTATTTGCATACCATGGTCAAGTATTCGCAGTATTGTACATGCACTCATGCCAATTAATGTCCCGAGAGTTGTATATTGATGGATGCATTGTATTCTCTGTGCTTTCTGATGTTGTTTGTTGTGTGTTATATTCTCCTTTTTTGTTTGATCTATTATCAATGTTGGTCCAAAGAGATATGCCATTACTTCCTTTAGCCTATATACTATTTTTCTTGCAATTGAAGCATCGACATATTGTATAGAACTTTCTGAAGTTATCACAAGCACTGGAAGCATCGTATTCATTCCAACATAAAATGCTGATATCAAGGTGTGAAGTGGTAGCATCATTGGATGGATACCACAGAGAATGAATGTAAAGTATATGATAATTGTAGATATTCCAATCAACAATATGATTTGCAATCCTTTTGATATACCTCCTTCAGTGACAGTAGTTTGTTGTGTTTGTTTGTTCGTTTCCAATACTACTCGATATATCAATGCAAGTAACAAGTTCCATAACAAAGACAACCATACGAATTTATATATTTCATGAAGTGGAAATGGAGTATTTATTATATCACTTGGATCCATATGAGACTATCATTATAAGATTTTGCAGAGACAAGATATATATGAGATAAGTCGATAGAGATATTATGAATGCAAAGCATACATCTCCGATTGCAAATTATCTCACCACTCACCATTTCTAAGGAATCTTTTTCTAATATGGGGAATATTATATGATGAAGAAGATATGCATTCCCTAAAGCATGCGCTGCCCTCATAACTAATACTGACATACTTTATCTACCTATCCATACCGGCTAACAACAACCAATATCCACCAACAACATCATCAGTCATCAGTTCATCGATTTCGATGGAGCCGATACCGCTCACATTTTCAACTCTCATAATTTTTTCATTGCATAATTGCACCTAAAACAAACAAACACACTCCATCCAATTCATAACTGGTGTGATATATAATATATAGATAAAAGAGAAGTGATACAGAACAAATCAGTAGTTTATTTTTCCACTGCAACAACTCAGTATCACCCACATAACTGATAATAATAACTGGACAACTGTACAAATACAACTATTGAGAGAGGAAGTGATAAATATTAAACAGTTGTATTGCCCAGTAATATAATATATAACTACATGAATAGAGAATCCCAACACAAGAATAAGAAACAAAAAACTAATAATACAAATACAATGCCACCCAATTTACAATCAAATGATCCCTATCTAATATTAGGTTGTCCAACAAATGCAGATGATGCCACATTAAAGAAGGCATATAGAAAATTAGCAGTCAAATGGCATCCCGACAAGCATCCCGATAACAATGAAGAGGCTACCAAAAATTTCCAAAAAGTTAGTGAGGCATATGCAACATTAAGTGATCCTAAGAAACGTCAAATGTATGATCAGTATGGTGAGGAGGGTGTAAGGGCTGCTGATGCTGGAGCTGATATGCCTGGTGGCGGTGGAATGCCCGGTTTTGGAGGTTTTGGTGGTGGAGGACCAGGTGGTGCACATCATATGAGTCAAGAGGAGGCTAATGCATTCTTTGCACAAGCGTTTGGAGACTCTGATCCATTCGGAGGTTTGTTTGGTGGCATGGGAGGTGGTGGCGGAGGACCGGGTATACGATTTTCATCAAGTCATGGAGGAATGGGTGGCGGGGGTGGTGATCCATTTGCATCATTTCTCGGCCAAGCAATGGGCGGGTCAATGCGAGGGATGGGAATGAATGACATGCGAGCTGGTATGGGACGTACACAAAGTATGCATCAATCGTCACCAGCTAAAAAAGAATACAACGTCATTCCTCGAGGTACAATTGTATCATTGAAAGATTTGGTTAGTAAGGCAATATACAATGGCGATAGGGGAGTTATTAAACAATATATACCATCATCACAAAGATATGTCGTTGAATTGGAAGATTCGGGTGAAGAACCATTGAGTGTAAAACCGGAGAATTTGTTACAACATGTTCATGTTACCATTCATGATATTCAAAGTCAGCAAGAACTCAATGGCAAAACAGGAACTATTATTACTTGGTGTCCGAAGAAGGGTAGATACAACATCTACGTTGCTAGTCTCAAAAGGGTGGTTAGTCTCAAACCTGGTAATGTTGTGTTGGAAACTGGAACTGTAGCACGGCTAAATGGACTTACAAGTAAACCAGAATTAAACGGAAAATGGGGAACTATCAAAGATCATGTAAAAGATACAAACAAGTATGATGTACAATTATCAGCTAACCAAATCATTAGAGTGAAGGCTGACAATATGATTCTATAGAAGAAAAGTAGGGGAACGAATCTTTATATTAGGTTTCATATATAAAATCTGTAAGGGAGATAAAAGTATCATCAATGGTGCTAATCTTTATTAGAGAGTATAGTTGTTATCTTTAAATTAAGAAGAAGCGAGACTAAATCAATTCTAATCTATGTACTCATCAGAGTATCATATTCTGCAAGTTGTCCTATCCATCTCAAATCATTCTTTGTGAAGGATGGTAATAATTTATCTGATCCAATAATCATACAAGCTCTTGATCCTTGATACTCACTTACTTTTTGAACTAGTATACATCTAGTTGCTGACTCTGGAAGTAACTTTGATGAAGGATGATCACTGGGTAATGCTACTCTTCCTCCTTTACTTCCTGCTACTGCATCCAACGATAGTTTTGCCAATCGTTTCTCTTCATTATCATCGTTAGTTGCTGTCGTTTCCCCTCCTACACCAGCTGAATATAATACTCCAAAGTCTTCAGTAACAAACTGAAAATATGTAGCCGGAGTGAAGGACATTATTATTTGTGACATTCGTTGAATAGTTTTGAGTGTAATATCATCTTTTTGCAAAACATCAGCAATTCTACTACTACTTCCATCTCTTCTATTCAAATTGACACCATCTTCTGCACTACCACTGATAATGACAGCTTCATTTTGCATAGCTCCCCTTTCGACACCAGCCTCTATACTACCCTGCAATATAAGTAATGTACCATACAATGCTGCAATTATCTCAGCAACACTCTGTCCCCAATCCCCCGGCATACTATCAACAAAGAAGTGATTAGCAGCATCAGCTACAAGACATGTAATACCAAATATCAAACGTATTCGTGATCCTTCAAGACCTGGTATGAAGAATCCCGATCCTCTTTCTATTGCAGCCGATGGCCGAGAATATATACCCCGTTCTCGAGCAGATTTAGATGTACTACTACTTCCTGTATTATCATCTGATGATGACGATGCAGCTAAAGCAAAATTTTTGTGCATATGTTGTGTTTGTGTTGTATCTTGAAGTCGACCGACGGTAGGAGCAAAGCCGAAACATAATACAGGGCAAATAAGAAAAATAATTGCACATATGATGTGCTTCTTTTGTGCATACCAAAGCGCCATGGAGAGGAGCGTAGCACTGGAGTTAACAAGCATTAGTGAATAAATTGCCATATGTAGCGAATGAACGTTCTTTGTCTTTCTTAACGCTTCGATTGTTATCCACCTCATTCCAACCACCCAACCAACACAAACTACGTGCAACACAGCTAATAGTGGCAATAAGGTGTGAATAGTCAGAGATTCACTCATAATACTATACCACCACTTGCAGTTAAGAGTTGCAATTAGGGTGTGAAGTAGAGGCTTGCTCATAAGTAGTCACATATAATATTAAATTGCAATAAACAATGAGACAATCAATAACTAAAGGCCAATCAGAATTCTCTCTGGCAATTGCCTCACGAGCTTTAGCAGCAAGTACAGTGGCATATTTAGAACCAAAGTCCAGAGGGATGACCTTTACTGCATATGATTCAATCGAGAAGGATACCCTACTCCCCCCTTTCTCCCATTTAGTATCAGCTAAAAACTGTGGTAAAGATATATCAGTAAATGCAAAAGAAGAAAAGAAAGCACTTGATGATAGTGAGGAAGGAGGAAGAGATGATGATTCATTCATTAATGGTGCTAGCATTGGCGTTGAAACTGTTGGTACTGGTAAAGATAGAACAAAGACATCAGCGGCATCAACTGAGGCTACTACTGTAGATTCATCATCTTCAAAAGCTGCACCATTCTGTGGTGTAGCCACATGTTTAGATAATGTCATATGTGATGAGGCATGTACATCAGAGGGTGATCCAACCTCGAATGCAACTTTGGACTCAGCTATGAACTTACAAGCAAAGTATAACGGTGATTATGAGATAGAAGAGTTTAGTGATGATAAGAGGAGTGTACGGTGTTTAATTGCTGTTGTACATGGCAAAGTTGTTGTTAAGAAAAAGGTCAATATCATACAAGGCGAGAAGGACACAGACTCTTTAGAGTATACACCTGGATCAATATCAATCACCTTCAGAGGAACCGATACATTAGATAATGTTATCAAGGATACCAAAGCCATTGCATTAAAGTATGATAATCCACCCTTTGTACCAGAGGGTGGACAGGGAGTGGAAGGGGATAAGAGTAGAAAGGAACTGGAAAAGGATATCAAAGGTGCATATGTTCATCATGGAATTAATGAGACTTGGAGTAATTGGAATATGAGAGAAACTACACTGCAGCACTTGTATAACAAAATTATTGAGCTTAATCGAGAAACTCAAGAAGCACAACGAGGAGGCTTATTGATGCCTCCATTTGCTGCCCTGCCGACAATTGATATAACTGGACACTCATTAGGTGGTAGCCTCGCTGTACTCATGGCATTTGACTTGTCCAATTCCTTATCTTATACTGGAATGTCGGGTCTCGCTTATATACGAGTCTATACATTTGGATGTCCTCGTCATGGAAATGTATCATTCAGGAAAGTCCACGTTTGTATTGTTTTATCTTATGAATTCATGTGTTTAATGTGAGGTCTAGTGGTTTGGCTATTCATCTGACCTTTCTCTGTCTTGTTTGATTGCCTTTGCAACCCACATGTACAAACATATGTTACAATCATCTCTCTTTCGTTTTCGTAAATCTTGATAATGCGCAACTTCCAGCAATGCATTCAATAGGCTCGTGCCGGACTGTTTCAATGTTATCAATAATAACGACATTGTCCCCGCCATCCCTCACTCCCCATCCCTGTTATCGTTGTGCAGTTGCAATAAGATTCGGTATAGACGACACGGAAGGACGGTAATTTTGAAGCATGATGGACGCTTGCTTATCGATCCAAACAGAAGACAGAAATATCGACGTGAAGTCAAGGTATTACGGCTAAAGCTTGCGATTGATAGCCACAAGACGCATAGTTACAGGACGCACCTTAGGGCTGCAATTAAGAATGAAAGAGAGGCTTGTAAGTCGAGAGAAGAGTGGAAGAAAGAATCTGATTATGAGGAGTTTGACGAGGTCCTTGATAGGTTGGGGGAGTGTATCGTTGAAGCTCGAGCTGATAAAACTCGATCGATTCGTATACTTCCAGGGGCAACCTAAATGTTACTCTGCATTAATATGAAGGAGGGATAAAGACTGTGTACATGGTATGCAGATGATATAAAGTAATAGATGTTATGATTTGTCTGATTCGTATATTACTAGGTTACTGCTAATATATTACACAGATACTCATTATCTAAATCAGGTATGCTACTATCACTTATTCAATTGTTCTATATCAAACGTTGGAGCCTGCTTGCCAAATAGTCGTTCTACTACACTTCGCTTGGCGAAATCTTTGTATGGATCATGTTCTCTAGCAATAAGAACATCATCTAAGCCGCGCCTTAGTTCCGCCTTGACTTTGCCGTATGTATCCGCGCATGCTTTTTTATCATTGTGATCAATAGTTGTGGTATCAAACGGCTTGCCAAAGACAAAGTAATGCCTTGATGGTATGCCTGGGACGACAAGAGGAGGAACGAATCGCTCGTCTGAGTTTTGTTGGTTGAATCGAGCTGATATAGTACTCTCTGAGCTATTCTGAAGTCTGTCACCCACGAATGGCAAGTCAAGTAGCTCATCTGCATCTAAGAGTATATTGGCACTGTCTGCTGCCCCAATAGCCGAGATTGGAATGATTGTGGTGTTGAATCTAGCAGCAGTCCTGACAAAGTCTGTACTCTCAGGCCAGAAGAGCTCGTAGTCTTCGCCTTTGCCATGAAATACTTCACGAACACCGCCTGGAAAAAGTAAGCCAGCCTGCCCAGTCTGAAGTAATCTATAAAAGTTCTTAGGAGTAACCTATTGTGTATTGGTGGGATTGTTAAGATTGCGAGGCGGCGGCAGTATAATATACATATCATGTATCATACAACTAATACTTACCATGACAGCTCCAAATCTTTGAAAGTCTCCTGTGGGAGGATCAACGATTCCATCCTTGTTCCTCTTTGTTATCCTCTGAGGAGGTCCTGTCGGGCCGGCTCCATTACCAAACCCTCCATTGCCGGCCTGAAACACTATAGGATGAGCAAGTCCTCGTGCAGCCAAGCCTCGTTGTTCTAACAGTTCAGATATAATCATACCCAAATCAAGCCCTATAAGTTGATGATTGGCAACGAACAGTAACGGACCATCAGGTGACGGTACCTTGCCAAGTCCAACATGTCTCTTGCCTCCACTATCAGTACTGAAAAACCTTGGACTAAACAACCGACGGAGTGGCTTGACTCTATTCTCGACTGCTTCTTGAATTTCATCATTAGTTGGGGCAACCCAGTCAGTAATGGGATCGTACGCTTTCTCTTGTATTGACTTCTTGTAGAATGGTGCATCTATAATTGCCTCTGTCAGATTGAATCTATCATCTAAGATGAAATGCCCTGCATCTTTAACAGACATTGATGTACAGTCTGGCATGAGCTTTACTAATCGTTCACCTTCTTCTTTTGTTGGTAACATACTGTCTTCATCACCTCCGATAAACAGGGTAGGCGTTTGTAAATTCTTGAGACGAGGGTTGACTACATCACTTCCAACATTACACCACTGACCTACACGATGTTCTACAACTTTAGCAGGCAAGTTGTCAGCCAATATACCAAATCCATCTCGCATAGTTGTCAAAACATCCGACAACTCATCAACACTTGTTCTCGTTACCATATCCAATATACTTTGGTACTGTGACGAATCTGGGATAGTCATACTCAAAGCCATACCACCAAGGACAGAATAGGGAGTTGGTAATTGATTATCCATTGTACCATCTTCCTCTTCTTGTTCAATATGACGCAAACTGGCTAGAATTGGAGCCCATGTGTTCCAGTTTGTCTTGTAAAAGCTAGTTGCTGGGTTGACCATTACTAATCCTTGGATAGGACTCTCAACTCCATTCCGTGTTGCAATTGCTTCACATCTCATTGCCACGCTGGGAGCAAGTAAGCCTCCAAAACTTTCACCAACAAGTATAACCTTTCTATCTTCTTTTGCAATATCTTGTATAAAGTTGGATACAGCTGTTGTGAGTTGTGTAAATGATGATCTATCGCTGACCGGATCTAGACGCATCCTCCAAAATTCAAATGTATTACTTAAGTCATCAAACTGTTGTACTGCTGATATACCCTGCCCATCTAAACCCGGTAGATATAGTAACAATGGCCTTGTATTGTCATGTGAATCTTGTATCTTTTGGTACATCTCATGTGCATTATCGGTCGATACTTCTTCTTCTTCGAAATCTTTATTGGTTCGCTCTACCAATGGTCTAGTGTATTGGAAGTAAATTGTAGGTGATGCTTTTGTTATGAAACATCCTGTTGCCAAGTCTTGGTATGTTTGTCGTGACAATTCAACTGCATCTGAAATACCAAATGATACTTCGTCATTTATTTTTGTAGATCTTTCGACAGTCGATTGCAAATGT
>Ga0214480_100796_pt1 | contig 15258 bp, 12 predicted proteins | sample M1_20Mar14CPVII9_3_FD_165042 | JGI IMG/M metagenome (GOLD analysis project Ga0214480, IMG submission 165042) | Marine eukaryotic communities from Monterey Bay, California, United States - M1_20Mar14CPVII9sort6BwellE17 | ecosystem: Environmental > Aquatic > Marine > Unclassified | place: USA... | reverse complement strand
TAGATGTCGACTTCTTCATATGGTGGTGGATATTGTTTTGTATCTAATAGAGATTTTGCAGATGGTAGACTTATGTTCTTCTTATCTATTGTAATGTATGTGATTGTATTATTGGATGTATATTGTGTGGTATTGCTCGTCTCTATTTCCGAGGATATACCATATCTATTGCTTGTTTCATTAGAGAGGAAATAGAATATAATACAAATGGGTATTGCAACTCGTAACCGACGAAATGATACCATCCTAAAGAGAGTCCTAATTAGCGTCTTCGCCAATCTCTCTTCAATTGGGCATGTGATACCTAATAGCGTTGGTAACCAAAAAAAATGCTAAGCCCTGCTAAGAAAGAATGGTTGCCTTTCTTTCTTGCGAAGTATCTTGAGGGGATGGACTATTCATGATATCGACATACTTCAAGATTGATATAATATTCATCTATAGATAGAGAAAGTATATATCATAGTATTTATATTGCAATAGCTTGGGGGATATTGCAGTTGATATCATACATTTTTTTTTCAATTAGTGGTGGTCATTGTAATGGTGACGGCAGAGAATGGTGACGGCAGTCAGAGGCGGGGGGATGATGGTTGCAATTGTTCGGCATCAGTGAGAGTTGTTGTGTTATTAGAGTAAAGATTTGGTTGCGTTGGATATAAACCCATCAGTTTTTAAGTCTTTCGATTGGTTCGCCACTTTAGTGCACATCTGATGTTCATCATTTTTTTAGGAATGAATGAAGATAAGATGAAGTAGAAGTACATCAAGGTACAGCAATAGAACTCCATCATGACAGAGTTTCCTCTAATAGATATACTTAATAGCAACTCTCAGAGTTTTGATGATACTCTAAAGAGCAATTTACGATCATCTAATGATGATGATACTACAGATACAACTTTTAACAATGTTAGATGTTTATTCAGAACTGCCGCTCAGGCATTAGATCTCGAGTTGAAGAATGAACTTCAACAACAATCTGATAATGATAATAGTATTAATTGCAGTGATGATATACAATCACATACATTACAATAGATAAGAAGAACATAAGTCTACCATCTGCAAAATCTCTATTAGATACAAAACAATATCCACCACCATATGAAGAAGTCGACATCTATCTTCTATCGTCTAATTTGACCAAATCAAAAAGTACAATAGTAACTGCATACTTCAAATTAAATTCAAAGCATGGTGAATCTCAGTATGACCAATGGATGGAAAACTTCTTATCAATAAATGACAATATGATAATATATACTTCTCCGGATTTGTTACCACAAATTAAACAATTTAGAAGTCACGCCTTAGATCGTACTGTAATCATATTAATGAATGTTAATGATTTACCTTTGGGAACGTTATATCCAACTAAATTATGGATAGATCAATTTAATAGAGATACAGAAAAGGATAGACATAAAGATTATAGATTATTTTGGATATGGTTGAATAAAATATGGCATATACAGCAATCTATTGAGCATGATTTCTTTGATAGTGAGATATACATGTGGTCCGACATTGGTTGTTTTCGTGATGGTAGTTACAATTCCAAAACGATCATACAACATGATGAGTTGATACCAAGAGATGAGATATTAATGCAATCATTCAAGATTAGAAGGAATGAAGGCGATCCTTTTGTACCACAACCACCAAAGAAAGTGAACTTCTTTGACAATAAGAAGAACTATATGAATAACTTTTATCACGCCGGTAGTATGATGGCAGGGCATAAAGATACATGGCAAAAGTATTGGGAGCTCTTTTTAGAAATGATTGATACATTTCTAAAACATCAAATGCTATTGTGTGATGATCAAGTCATTTTGCAAAGTGTGTGCATGACCAATCCTGAGATTTGTGCATATGTATTGGCTACTGAAGTCTATCCAAAAGATAAACGATATCATATATTACGATATGTATTACATCACGGCGGCGAGTACAACTTCTGGAGAAAGGAGACAAACAAGACGGTAGACAGTCTATGAATTGAGAACTACATTGAACTATCAATTACAAGTTACACTTCCTGCTCTTCTTCTTCAAGAGTCTCTTCCTCTTCAACGATAGAAGTGAGCGAGGACTGAGGTTCATCCTTTTCATAAACAATCCAGCCCTTGTTAACCCACAGCTTTGTCAATCCAATATAAGACACAAACGAAAAACAAAGAGTGATTATCGGTGTAAAGTATGAAGAAACTGGGGTTAAGAGTGCAACGGGTAGAGAAATCACTTCCACTGCAAGCCATGTCCATATAGCTGGCCAATTGTTCACATTACATTTGTCATCTTCTTCATCATCACGGAGATTATATGACAGCTCACTTGACAATCCTACACGAGGAAATACAAAATGATCAGTAAACAGGAACACTCCCATTGGGCATAAAATAATGCCCGCGAGTGTGAGGAATACCATAATACCATTTGTAAGGGCAGGAAAGCAGGCGGCCGCTGTGGCTAGTATACCGACAATGATTGTTGATAGCCAGGCTTTCATACTTGGAAATATATGCTGAAGACCCAAGCCTGAACTATAGATGATTGGATTTGCCGTCGACCATCCAGCAATAATGATAATGAATAGCCCAAAGTTACCACCACAAAGTTGTGCAATTGGGCCCGGGGCGACAGATGTTTTTGTAGGATCCTCTTGAAGTTGTACAGCATACATGCAGCCAGCTACAATCCATGCGAAGTAATGGCCAATATACATTCCACCGGCACTTGTCCAACCTATGCTGGCTGTCTTTGCAAAGCGAAGTAGCGTTTGATCGTTTTGCCCTAGATGAAGTTGGAGGTCTACAAACCATGCAAAGAAGATGCAGTGAGCCATTCCAAACTTGCTCTGACCTTCAATAACAATGCCCTTTGAAATCAATAAGAAAAGACGTCGTCGAAGTTTAGAGGAGATGTGTGGTCAAACTCAATGGCACAAAGTACACTTACCGTATAGACCTTCTCGGAAAGGATACACCACAGATGACAGTCTTCTCCAATGCCCAACATCCGTAGTGATTCGACAAAGAGATAGATGATACCAGCAATAAGCACCGGACTCATCAAATCACCAAAAAGAGTGACAAAGGAGAAGCCAACGGCAGCAACGATCGTCGTCACTAAGCCACAAATAATGACAATTACACAGAATTGAAAGTTAGAGGGGTATATATCAGACAGCTGTGGAGCACTGATATTGAAGATAGCAGCAAAGGCAGTTGCAGAAACTGTAAACATTGCTCCGGCTAGACCTGCTAATAGTATACAGCTCACGGCATCATATACTAAAACAAGTTTTCTACCGACAACTCGTTCCACTATTTAGTATAGATGATTGATAAGTTAGATCTGTTTTAAAATATAATATCAAATGATAGAGTGCATTACTTGAACTTACTTGCGTAATATGCTGTCAACCGTTTCTCTACAGCGAGTGGTGCCACTGCATATCGCCATGATAATGTTGCAAGTAGGTTACCTAAGTGTAGTATGGTAGAATGATGTGTTAGATTCGTACATGATTTGTTTGGTGATACTTCAAGAACAAATACTACTTACCAATAGCTAACCCAACTATAACATCTATTGCGGTAGCTCCATTACTAACAAACAATGGTCCGATTGCAAACTCTGTACCGGCAGTATGCCTCGATGTGAATAATCCTAAGAAGGATAACCAACCTTTTAACCTATCTTGAGGTACTGGTTCTCGTTCATAGGCGTGTACTTTCTTATCTACCGTTTCAATTATTGATGATCGTCGTCGATGATGTTGTTCGTTATTTGAATGTATACTTTGATTGGTTATAGATTCATTATCAAGTAGAGGTGATGATATCTCATCTGACATGGTACTTGTTGTGTATATGAATATGTAATGTAGCTATCTGTTTGTATGTTTTAAGAGGATGTGTCGGGTAGTATGCAAGTGTTCTATATGATGTGTCGGAGACGGTAATAAGTAGAGGGATAGGTCAGTAGTGATAGTAGCTCAATATGACACATAATACCAAATTCCCATCCTCGTCATTGTCGTCATCGAGTCATTGCATCATGTGAACGAACATATCGAGTGGCAAGAAGGTTTTAGGAAATAATAGGTTTCAGGGGAGTCAAATTGCTTTTTACTAACAAATTGTTACTGCTCGTTGGCTACACTCTTTCCTTTGTGATGGGAGCTGATAGGGCGGAAATAAAACTCTCGTGCAGATTTATTAGGATGTTCTAGAGCCAATTATTCTTACTACTCGATATCATATGCACAAAAAACAAAACAAAAAGAACACTTACCAATCTCGGAACCTAATCATATATCTTCTTCTCGACGGTGTGTCAATGTGAATAATGAATACAAAACTATGTTGGTAATTGCCGAGACTCTTCTTTATGTCGCAAAAAGATACCGCTGCCCAATCATCTGATTGTCTGAGTGAAATGGAAATGACGCACTACAACTTCAACTACTGTATTACTATTTGCTTAATATTGAGGAAGTAGAACCATGAAGGCCTACCAAATTGCCCTGTCGATACTATGGACAACGTCCACAACTACTGCGTTTACTCCATCATCATTCGTCGGCGGTGGTATCCGCACAACAACAAAATTATATCAAGCACTTGATACTGAAGAAAAGACAGAAGAAGTAACAACAACCACTCCTCCAAAAGTAAAGTATGGTGCTGGACCCCCTGAATTGACAAATAGCAGTAATGATGAGCCAGAAGGCTTACCATGGTGGTGGGAATATATTTGGGAGCTACCCATTATGCAGGTGAGTTAGTGGGGATTGTTTGTGCATTGCTATGTGTAGTTGTAGACTAATTATCATCAATGATTTCAATAATAAACACAGACATCTGAACCGGGAACTGAATGCACATTTGGTGATAGTGCAAACGTATTACGAAGTAACATTGAACAGATATATGGTGACTTCCCATCGAAAGATGGTTGTCCATTAGCTGAAGGTGAAATTACTGATATTGCCGATGGTACCATGTTTATTGGATTACAACGTTATCAACAACAATACGGCAGTCCATATAAGCTATGTTTCGGTCCTAAAAGTTTCCTAGTTGTTTCAGATCCAGTACAGGCCAAGCATATTTTACGAGATGCCAATACATTATATGATAAGGGATTATTGGCAGAAATATTAGAACCAATCATGGGGAAAGGATTAATCCCCGCTGATCCAGAGACGTGGACTGTTAGACGTCGTGCTATTGTGCCTGCATTTCACAAGGCTTGGTTGAATCATATGGTTGGATTATTTGGGTATTGCAATGAGTCATTGATTACCAATCTAAACAAGGCTGCTGCCAAGAATGATGCTCCGTCAGGACAGAGTGGAGGGAAGATTGAAATGGAAGAAAAGTTTTGTTCTGTTGCACTTGATATTATTGGCTTGTCTGTATTCAATTATGAGTTTGGTTCTGTCACGAATGAATCACCAGTTATCAAGGCTGTATACTCGGCTTTATTGGAAGCTGAACATCGTAGTATGACACCTGCTCCGTATTGGGATTTGCCATTTGCAAATGAATTGGTACCCCGATTACGCAAGTTTAATGGTGACTTACAAATCTTGGATGAGGTATTAACTGATTTAATTGATCGTGCAAAGAATAGTCGTCAGGTGGAAGATATTGAAGAGCTTGAGAATCGTGATTATGCCAATGTTAAGGATCCTAGTTTATTACGATTCTTGGTTGATATGCGTGGTGCTGATATTGATAACAAGCAGCTGAGAGATGACTTAATGACTATGCTTATTGCCGGACATGAAACAACCGCTGCGGTATTGACATGGGCATTGTTTGAACTTACCAAACATCCTGATAAGATGGCAAAGGTTCAAGCTGAGATTGATCAAGTCTGTGGTGATCGTACTCCAACCTATGATGATGTTAAGGATATGAAATACTTGAGGTTGGTAGTTGCAGAGACGTTAAGACTGTATCCTGAACCTCCCTTGCTCATCCGTAGATGCCGAACAGAAAATGTGATACCCAAGGGTGGTGGAAGAGAGGCTACTTCTATTCGTGGTATGGATTTCTTCATCTCGTTGTACAACTTGCATCATGATGAACGGTTCTGGCCGGAACCCAATGAGTTCATTCCAGAGCGATGGGAGACCAAGTATGTCAATCCAGATGTACCAGAATGGGCTGGATATGATCCTGACAAATGGATGAATACGATGCTTTACCCGAATGAGATTGCTTCAGGAAAGTTTTTGTATTGTTTTATTATGCACATATGTTTGTTCAATGTGAAGTCTTGTTGATTTGGCTATTCAAGTCGTAGACTGGACCTCGGTGTCATTTACCACAATTCATTTATCCCTCCATTGCATTCATTTGCTTGCCCTTGCACACATATACTAACATATGTTATGTTTGCCTCTCCTCATCTTCATAAACTGCGCAACGGGCATCTTCTAGACTTTGCCTATTTACCTTTCGGTGGCGGAGCGCGAAAGTGTGTGGGGGATGAGTTTGCAACATTGGAAAGTACTTAGTATTGTTTTATCATGTGAATGTTTGTGCTCAATATGTAGTCTTGGTGATTTGACTACTTCATCATTTGCCTACTGCCTTTGCAAGTCGCATGTACTAATACAAGTTTCTATCATCTCTCATTCCCTTTATAAATCGTGATAACGTGCATCTTCCAGGAAGCAACGGTAACATTGGCGATGGTACTTCGTAGGTTTGAGTTCGAGTTTGATTCAAGTAAACAGACGAATGTTGATATTATGGATCATCCTCAAGACTTGGATCATCCAGGAAAGTCCGCGTTAGTATTGTTTTGTCATATGAATTCGTTTGTTCAATATGAAGTATCGAAAAGGCCACTACTCCAGTCCAACTTTGCCTTTATTTGATCTTTACAAGTACGCCCTAACATAATTTCTTTTGTCTCTCTAATTTCGTAAACTGTGAAACGCGCATCTTCCAGTTGGAATGAGGACTGGTGCCACAATTCATACCAGGAAGGGATTGCACATGATCATTAAGAAGAGGGAAGTAGCATAAGATGTGTGTGGTACTTGTGGTTGGTAAACTTAAACATTTGCTAAAATGAGCTATATTTGATGTTTTCTAAGTAACAAACTAAGATAGGCCTTTGACCTTAGTACCTTGCTACTACATTACCCTTGTCACTTCTTACTCCTTTCCCAATAACACAGGTAAAGCTGCCCGGAAGTAGACACTTCCACTTGTAACTGTAATAATAGCACTTGCAAATAACATAAGCAAGCTTGGTCCTAACATCCATCCCCATCCAGAATTTGCAACGCCTTCAATTACATGACCAGCTCCACCAATTCCCAATGTCCCTAAACACTTTGTCCATGCTACCGATTCCAATCCTACTCCCTCTGGAACTAATAACATTAATGTTAAACTAACCATTGTTAATGCTGCCTTAACTTTTCCCTGCATTCCAACCTTGACACTATCCCTCTTGCCTTGTTGTGCCATCCATTCTCGTAATGCACTAACACCCACCTCTCTTGCCATAATTATAGCTGCTGGTATAGCCACAATACCACCATACCGTCCCGCTAATGCAATTAATGCCGTAGAAACCATCAACTTATCAGCCACCGGATCAAGGAATGCTCCAAATGGTGAGGTAATATCCCAACGTCGAGCTAAAAATCCATCAAACCAATCTGTAATACTTGCCAATGCAAAGATGATACTTAATACTGGAGCACGATTTGGAAACTCCGTGGGGTAATAACTCAATAGTAAAAAGATTGGAATTGATAAACATCGTGCATATGTTAAATAATTTGGTAATACATGCCATGGGAAGGATGGGAAGAGACGTCGTAGTGGTCCTGGTGGTGTTGAATTTGGACCCATCTTTGAATTTGCTTTCTCAGCTTCACCGCCATTACTGACTGTTGCTGCAATTGATGTGGATGTTGTAGTAGATGGAGGCGTAACAATAGCTGCAGTATTGGTAGTATCAATAGCAGCAGGTGGTGAAGGGGATACGACTGTTGCAACACCGGCTTCAACATCTCCACCTCGTAACAGAAAAGTTGATGTTTTTTGTTTTGTTGTTGTTGATACTCCTACACGACCAAATCGTGATGACGGATGAGAAAATGATGAAGATTTGACCGATGAACATAGCAATAAGACTGCCATGCACACTAGGTGATTGGGTTGATTAGTATATTTCATTTTGTAAGGGAATAGGGAAAGACAAATATTGTAGGTCGATATCAGTCATGAAGTGCCGCAAGAGGGGAGTGCTTATGAGAGTATTCAAAAGAAGTTTCTGTCTTCGGAACGGAGATGAAGTTTCTTAGTACTCAAAGTTGTACATAGTAGATCATAAAAGTCTACGATAATCTTTGAGGTGTTGACTTTTATACCTATATATTACTTTGGAGAGGTGTTGTTGTATTTTCATGTTCATGAGAGTAGCTAGCTCCGACAGACTTTGTGCATATGATGTGATCTTTTTTATGTGCATAAGCTGCAGCATATTATATCATATATATATATTTTTTTTTCAGTGCTCTTTTGCTCAATATCTTTATCGTCCTTTAACATTGGTTCTTTTCTTTTCGGTGCATGCTTGTTACTAAAACAACACTAACATATATACCCCTCCATAATACATACCACTCAGATATTACAACAATAGTATATACCGCTCAGATACAATAGCATATAATATCAAACAACAAACAATGTCAACAACCTCCCAGCCTGATGATTCTTCTACTGCAGACAATGCCCCATTATCTTTATCCACTGTAAAGAGTCGTTATCCACAACTTTTTTGTGAATATAAGAAACTCGAAGATCGTGAGAAAGAGATAAAAGAAGATATTGGTGAAAGTGTTACTCAGGGGTGGATAGCATGTACAAACTTCAATGAAGCTTTAGATGATAATGGATCGAATTCTGCAATGAAAACTAATTCAGATGCCAATAAACTTTGTATGTTTCTATGGAAATGTTTAGAAGCATCAGAGACTGGTTCAATTAGTGGAGATGCATGTCGGCAATTTGATATATTGAATAGTGCAATAGACGATACATTATCATTATCCAGTACTGCAAATAAGTTTGAACATTTACTTGGATGGACTGCCGCTGCTACAAACCATGGATTGGATGCATTACTATATCGAGGAGATCCAGATCGAAACCGTGTACTATTCAAGAAGGTTGCTGATGAGTGGAAGAAGGTATATGATAGCACCAATGTAAATGATGAGAAGTTGAGAAAGTTTGCAATTTGGTATTGTGAATGCTTCCAGAAGTTACTCAAGCAGGCAAAGAAGGAATATGGAGATCATGCATCATATGTGTTCAACTTTATCAAAAAGAAACGTGTCAGGAAGGTTGCTGCAGAAGATGTTGGTGGAGGAAATAACAATATAATTAGTATTACTGCCACCAAACCACACAAGGATGCAAGATTAGGACTTGGTATTGCTCAAGTGAAGGGTGCAAGTCATCATATCAAAGTTACATCTATTGCACCCGGTTCTTTATTTAAAGATACCGACTTGGACGTGGGTATGATAATACAATCAGTCAACAACAAACCATTTAATTCATTTACTGAAGGTTCCGCTTTACTAAAGATTGCTGAGGGGAAGTTTTCTATAGAAGTTGCTCGTCCTACAAAAGAGAATCCAGCAGGCAACCTAGTACCCCTTGACAATGTGTCGCAGTCTGCAAAGAAGAAGAGTGATGGAAAGCGCAAAAGTAATAGTCAACTTCCTCCCGGTAGTAGTGGTGACGATGACTCTACATCAAAGAAGGCTAAAAATACAGTCTCCAACAAAACAGTCAAAGCTGCAGCTGTTGAGCTCCTTAACAAAATATGTGCCGAAGGAGTACCAGAAGGAGTACCAGAAGTTTATGATAGCTGTCCTGAGGTTATTGAAAAGATCAATACCTTCCTCAAACGTGACGGTATTACGAAAACCAACTTTATGAGGGCGCTGAATCTCAACGGTAAAACTCTCAACAAGTTACTTGCGAGCGAAGGTCAAGAACAAGCCGGTAATCCTTGTTATAAAGCTGCATACATCTTCTTTGAGAAACAAAGGATCCTTGAAGGGCGAGCAAAGTCAGCCGCAAGGCTGCAGAATGAGGCAAAATATGATACTGGGTTTTCTTTAAAGAGTAAAAGACAAGGATCTGTGAAAAAATTGCCCAAAGATGAATCGGAATAAGAGAGTTGGAGGCAACGACTCTGTCGAGGCAGAGTCTTTTGATGTCGGAGGTCGAAGAAGATACTAATGATAATGATATGTCTATTGATTTTTATTGATTAGCAACTTTAAGCCTGTGGCCTAAATATATCCTAAGTTTATTGTAGCCCCCGTGATCCGTAGACACTAACAATTCCGTCGTTACTGAAACCTGCAGCTAAGAATGGCATGTGTGGGTGAAACTTGAGACAGCTAACTGGTCCTAGTCTTTCATCAGGTCCATGATATCTTATAATCTGTTGTGTGGTACCATCATATGCCATTATCTTGATGAATTGATTCGGAGATCCGGTGGCAAACACTGGCACATTTGAATGAGCAGCTAGGGCTGTCATTTGCATTTTATGTTCAATAGTCCTTACTGAACTTGAGTAACGAAGGTCCCAAAACTTAATACTTCCAGAGACACAACCTGACACAATCTCATGTCTTCCACCATATGTGGTAAAGGATACATCAATAATCCAACTCGTATGTTCATCGAATGCAGAATGTTTCCTTCGCCGTGACAAGCTTTGACGACTTCTCCCCTCATTCATATATAATACTGGGTCTCCTGTGTCGGATCTCGTATCATACAATCGTAAAGAACCATTACCAAAACCCCCTATGACAATGTCAGGACCGAGGCCAGAGTAGCCATCATTAAGATCGTATTCCCATGCGGAAGTGAGTGTTGTTAGTGACGCATCACTCTTACTGCTGAATGTATTCCGCAGCTTTTCAGAGGCTACATCCCAACATCTAATGAGAGGTGAATTGCCACCAGCAATCAATTGTCCTCCACACTCCTGGTATTCGCATACAAGGCCACTTGAATAGCGTTTGTCTGTCACTATATCAGGGGCTGCAACGAAGCTTGAGATTAAGAATGGTTTCTCACTGCTGATTTCGTCATTTGGTTCAAATATACCCTGTTAGCGCAATGTAATGTGCGCGTTGAGAGGTAGTGCATTTGTTAGGGGTTAAATGTCATAGAGAATTCCCAAAGATCAATAAACTTACATCAAAGATTCGAATCATACCGTCATTACTGCCCGTTAAGAGAAGACTGGTACTTGACTCGTTTACCCACAGAGCTGATGTCATACGTGTATTCTTCGAGTTCAAGTTAGAAAAGGAAGATATGCGCTCCGACGTTTCTGCATTGTACACTGATATATTGTTCGAACTACACGCAACTAATGCAGGTTCGTACGGATGGAAGCACAGGAGAGATGTTGAGCGTGCACCACTACTTCTAAGCACTGACACTTGCTCTAAATGAAGAGCATCTTTCCTCTGCTCAACAAGACTTTCTCTCTCCCTAATTCCAGCGGCAGCGTCGCTCTCATTGTAGGCATAGGGTGATCTTAATATAGAACGCTCCGCTAAGATTGAGAACGTGTCCTTGAGGAGTTGACCCTTTTGTCTTGTAAGACTATTGCGCCCTTCACGATACCTTTGCATGGCTCCATTATCCGATAGAGGATCGGATATCCTTGTATCTTGCTGTCCAAATACTACCTTCTTCCATGAGTAGAAGAGAGACTCGGGAAGTATATACTCTTCAACAGGCGCGGTTAGATCAGCAAACTGGGCATTATATTTCCTTGGGCTTGTATTGCCAGTAGTAGTCGGAGGAGTGCCTATAGTGAACGTGCTGGTACCCGCAGAGCCAGCCCGTTTCATATTATTAGAATCAGATGTTGTATAGGTCGAAAGATTTAGTCCGGTGGCGTTTCTTCTCCTTGATAATGCTGGAGAAGGGAATTCCTCGCTCGGCTCTGTTTCATCAATACTACCAACATCTGATCGTCTTCTATTTGCAGTTCGATGCTGCCGTATCTTATTCTTTTCCAGCATGACACGTTTGTTAATGGATACAACAATAGAATCAATAAGTTCTCTGACGGCTGGGAACGGATCATAGCGGTGAAATTTCAATATTGATGACCACACTGTAGACATTTGCTTTTCAACATCTTGGGTAATACCATCAGGCATTTCAATAGACGGTGCAGCACCTCCAATTGAGAGAATATTCCTGCCTTGTTGACTACCTGCGGGAGTTTTTCCTGCAATTGAGACAAAGGCGTCAATATATTTGCCAATGAATCTATTCACTGATAATATTGCCTCGAACCTAACCTCAGGACTTGTATCCATTGTTGTCTTAGCTAATTTGACTGCAACTAAAAGATCCATCTCCATGCGCTCTTCATCTTCATACACAGTCTTGATTTCTGGCTGTGGCGATGCTGATGGTACTACCACTGGTGTTTTAGAGAGCACATTACCAAACATTGGCTGTGGTTGCTTGCCGGGTGGCAACAAGCTGGCACCTCCCTGCGGTATTAAAGGCTGCACTTGGTTGAATGACAGTAGCGGCGGAGATGTACCCGTTATTGATGGAGAAGGATTATTCAAACTAACATTCATTGGCAACAATCCTGCCCCAACTTGTGGTGGTGATGCCAACGACTGTGGTACTGGTGGCTGAAGTTGTAACATCGACGACAACGAAGGCACCTTATTTAAAGCGGATATTACAGGTGCCTGACCAATGAGACAACCAAGGGCATAACATGAAGCCGTCCTGACATCTGGGGAATCATCAGAAAGTCTTGCTAGAAGCCGAAGATGTAACCCAGCTTTGTACATCTCAGATTGAGCTGCAGCATTGTCCTTTGATAGATTACCAAGACATATTATTAGCCACATACGAAACTCGGAAGTCATGACTGATTCTACAAATGAAGTGTCCTTGCGACTAACAAGCAATTGCAGGAGAGAGTCAATTGTTGTATGCAATTTTTCATTGATACATTCCGATTGACCGAGTGTATATCCGCCAGAACAGATTACTGATAAGATGAAAGCTGCCTTGGTGCGCTGCTCTGCAGCATCTTCGAGATCATATTTTGAAGTAGTGGCTCGAGAAGATGAGGGATCTAACCCCCATCTGAGATGACGAATAAAGTGAGGCAAGGCCCTGTCCTTTACGACATCTTCTCGACAAGTATGATCGAATGCTAATACTTTTGCCCAAATTCCAATCAACACATGTTTATACTCATCGATCGGACTTTGAAGTAACTTTAGCACATATGGAAAGATACCAACCGAAAGAGCCAAGTTAACAGCAGATGGGCCCAAGTCCAAGAATCTTTTGAGCAAGAGTAAAGCTCGAACTCGATGAGCTTGTGATAAGAGCACCTGCAACACAATGGGAAGTTCTTGGGGTGGGTCAATCTCATATGATGCCTTCTCTGGATCTTCATTTCGTTGGAGAAAAGGCAGGGGTGTGCCGCCCACAGCACTCGGAGGACATCGAATGATGAGTTTACTTCTTGTTTTGACACTCGCCCACTCTAACCACAATTCGAAAGCTGTAAGCTGCTCGGCGAAGAACGGGGCATTGACCTCTGGGGGTGTCGTGGGAGGATGTGATTTTGCATTACTAGCTCCTCTTTGTTGTTGTTCACTTGATGGAAATGTTTGAGGGGTGTCATCGCTGTTGCGTCGTGTTGCAACGTCTCCCTCCTCAACATTACTGCTTGGCACAGTTTCTGACATGCTTCCCTTTCTCAAATGTCCTGAATCAATCAATTGTGTCAGACACGTTTCAACTGCCAAGTCCCAAGCATCCCAAAGCGGATGATGACAAGTACTTGGTAATTCTGGATTACTCATTGGACTGCAGTTCAAACTTCGTAGTATACGATCGGCAAGTAAGAAGTTACGAAACATACTAGCCACTAATAGATCTTGTCGGAATAATCGTTGAAATAGTGCACTCGGCAGTACATTCCATGCTATAGTATCAGTAATAGCTGTGAATATCCAATTCAATTCACCCAATGGTGTCTTGCGATCCGCTAATTTGCCAGGTATAGCATCTATGATAGTATCAGGATTTAACCCTTGCGTGCTAAGTGGTGTCTGATGAATAAACCATCTCAATGCAATGGGTATGGGCGTAGTCAAGCATGATGTGAATATATCCGCTGGGAACTCAGGATTGAGTGGTAACCATTCTCCCTGTGACGTTGGGCACAAGACAATCGTATCTCGGATAGCAGGCCATGTGGCGTCAACAACACTACTTGGATCAGAAGTTGTATCTCCCATATTTAATGATCGATTGTATGGCATTGAGGAGGATACTCCTGATGCTCCTATTGTGGTTGCTGAATCATGACCATGATGTAATGTTGATGTGAAGAATGGCATTAATACGCCAGCACCACTACAATCCAATACTACAATACTTGGTTTGCCAATCCACTTCCTCAAATCGGTAACACTTAATGGTATGTAATTCGTATGATGTTTGTCAAACAACCAAATCTCTCCATTGGCCGTAGGACGAGGTACTCCATGTCCATTATAATGTAACAATACACGTTCTTGCTTAGCCGATTCTCTCATCCGAAAACACAATTCTTTTACCATATCTACTGTAGGATCTAATGCACGACGATACTTCAACTTGGAACGTTGTTGCCACTTTGAATACTGCTGTTCTAATCGTTCGCCAATGCGTTCCTTTGCCTTAGCTCGTGATATTGATGTTGGATCTAACCAACATTGCAGTTTGGCACAGGGTGTTGGTTTGTGCAAGTCAGGTGGATCTGTACCAATATTCAACGCTAGGACTAGACATACCCCTACAGTTTTCATCCGATCTTTAATACGCCATGTTGGTGTGACAATGTATTGTTGTTGTTGTTGTGCGGATGATGACATCATATTCATCATATTGGATTGATTATTATCATGTAAGAGTGAATGTTGATGTAGTAACGTTGCTGTATGGATAGCCCATTTTGGTATACGAGAGTTATTACGAATACCAATATTGCCATGACTGTTCAATCTACTATCACGCATACCTCCAATAGATTCCATTGATGAACGTCGTTGATGTAATGCATCCAAACCTACTGAGGAACCTCTGCGAAACCTGGGTGGTAAAAGACTCAGACGATTTG
>Ga0214480_100795_pt1 | contig 15265 bp, 9 predicted proteins | sample M1_20Mar14CPVII9_3_FD_165042 | JGI IMG/M metagenome (GOLD analysis project Ga0214480, IMG submission 165042) | Marine eukaryotic communities from Monterey Bay, California, United States - M1_20Mar14CPVII9sort6BwellE17 | ecosystem: Environmental > Aquatic > Marine > Unclassified | place: USA... | reverse complement strand
AACAAACTCTTTCCTATATCGTTAGAAGAAGTATCTCATAATACTTCTTCATAACGGTTGTGATATTCGCCCATTTAATTAGGATACCCCCAAAGAAAAAAAATCATAAGACGGTGCAACCTAATTAATTCAATAGAATAGGTACTTTCAACCATGTCTACTAAAACAAAACAAAAGAAGAAGACAACAGACCCCCTCCAATCAACAGGATCAACAGATGAATATGAAACTGATGATTTTTCCCCAAGTGAAGAGAGCGATGTTGATAACGTAGCAGCTGCTAGTTATAATAATAGACGTGATGATTATAATGGTACACCTGCTGCAACTATGCGGGGTGGTGCACGATCATCACAGCGTGGTAAAAACTCCAGTGGTAAGAAAAAGAAGAATAGCTTTACGAATAGTAGTGCCAGTAAAAGAGGAGGTAAAAAGAGTAGTAGTATTGATGAAGTTGAATTATTAAGTAGTGAAAAAGAAGAAGAAGATGATTCATATGAAGGTGATACTGAGACATATGATAAAAAGAAATCTAGTAAAAAGGGTAGGGCTAAGAGAAATAATAATGTTGAGGATGATAGTGATAATGATATGGAAGAGGAGTCACCTAAAAATAATAAGAGAGGACGGAGGGCATTAGGACATATAAATGAGAACAAATCTAACACTTCCAAGAGTCCTGTGAATGGTGGTGATACTAGTGAGGGTGATGGAGCAGGTGATAATAATACAAATGATGACGATGATTCAGATGATGACAGTGATCCATTTGCCAATTTAGGTAGAGGTAGTAACAAACGTCAAAAGTTACAACAAAAGAAGAATAAGGGTTCAGACGAAGATGACTCGGATTCAGACTCAGATGATTCAGATTCAGATGACTCGTCAATGGGTATGGGATTAGGACGCAATCGTTCTGCTCAATTGGCAAAGCGACGACAGAAAATGATGGCTACTCATACATATTCAAGTAGTGACGATGATGATGATAGTTCAGATTCAGATGACAGTTTATCAGATGAGAAAAAGAAGAAGAAGAAACCTCCTGCCAAAAAGAAGTCTAATGCATTAGATGATTCGGATAGTAGTATTAGTTTCTTGGGTACACAATCACGGAATAATCCAAGTAGGAAGACAACAAAGAAGAGTCCACAAAAGAAACCTGCAGCGACTAGTAACAAACAACCTGCAGGAAACAAGGGGAAGAGAAAGTCGTCTATTTTGGATACTAGTTGTGAAATCTTATCCTCTGATGATGATTTTGATTTACCCAAGACAATAACGACTACAACGTCAGCAGCAGCAAAGCGTAGTTCACCGCGGAAACAACCACCTGTAGCAGCATCAGCTTTCAAAAAACCAATGTCACAAGATACAGAACGTGACCCGTCAGTACGAAAGGCAAGCACCAAGGCACTCGATGAGGCTAGAAAGGCAAGAGAGGCACTCAAGGCTGCACAACAATACAAAGCCAAGGAGGCTGTGTTACCACCAATTGATGTTGATCTTCCATCTTCTTTAACATCATCTCGTAGTCGAGCCAGAGGAGGAGGTATGGAAGTTGTAGATGTTGATATGATATCTTCGTTTCCTAGTCAGCCATCAGTTGCATTTCCAGCTCAAATTAGTTATAAAGGTCCAAGAATTACACTAACGTTGCGGTATCAAAACCCTATAACTAAGAAAGAGAGTAAGGCAAACATAAAAATCAAAACTGATCAACCTTTACAGCATCTTGTGGATGAATTCAAGACACAACAGTCGAGCTTGGAAATTACTACTGTAAAGTTTGATGGTCGAAATCTCAGCTTGAAGAACACACCAGCATTCTATGAGATGGAAGATGAAGATTTGGTGGACGTTGTAGTCGTTGTAAAGCAGCAGAATGCAGCTACTGCACCATCCTTCTTCGGAGGATTGGCAAGTCGAGCCGCACAGGCACTAGGTGTCAGTAGTCCACCTGCTGCACAAGCAGTAACTGTGGCAACTGTGCACGTCCAGACAAGAGGAAATCAATCACAGAAACACACCTTTCAAATCAAGAATGATGCTTCATTATCTAAGGTTGTTACTGCATACTGCGAGAAGTATGACTTGATTTCAATGAGATTGGAACATAATGGACGAATGCTCGATACGAACAAGTCTCTTTCTGCTGAGGGATTACCAAATGAGGTACATTTGGATGCTGTTGATTTAGTACAAGGTGGGCCAAGTATCAAGCTCAAGTTTCGAGTATACGGTAAGGCGAATGATATAACCACACTATCTATTCCGATGAAGGGGAAATTCGTTTCAATCATGGGACGGTTTGCACAAAAGAAGAATCTCTCTGTATCTCAATGTAAATTCATCTTTGATGGTGAGACATTGAACCAAAATAGTACACCAGAGGGGTTAGATTTGGAAGGAGACGAGATCATTGATGTCAGACTTCCAGAGAGTGATAGTAGTAGTAGTAGTGCAAGTGCTACAGGGGCATCAAGCAATCAAGCGAGCAGTGCAACAGGACCTGGCAGACAGATTAGCATCCAAACAAATAGAAATCGAAACAACAACGCTCGGCAAAAAGGCTGGAAAGTCCATAATACTAATTCGATTTCAAAACTCCAAACTGATTATATCAAGTATTACAAGTCAAAGGGATGTCAGACTGTCAAGTTTTACTTTCGGAATGCAGTCATTAACAACATGACACAATCATTTCGTGAATTGGGTGTGGCGGAGGGTGCTATGATATTTGCCATGGAAAATGGTAAGCCTTATTCATAGCTTAGGGAAACACACCGGGAGCAAGAGAGAAGACCTGAAAGGATCTTTTAGTTTATAAGTTCAACTCGTTGCATACTTAGATAAGATCTTGAAAGGAGGAAGTAAAAGACGAGAGTGTTTATGAATAGATAACAGGTACTATATCAGACTATCTAATGTTAAGTTTAAGTGAAGTAATGGCTCGGCCTAGATCAGACCAATTGCAGTAGACAAATGATGCACTCAATAACCACCCTGACCTTTCACCTACCCATGATTGATTCAGAATAGAAGCGATGGCATTGACTGGCTTCGCCTCTAAAAAGACAGTGTCTCTCTCTGGTAGTGTCAGTCCATTCTTACTTGCTGCATTCTTCCAAGAGTTAGGGATATCCATCTTCTCTAACAGCTTGGCACACGCTGGAGCAGCAGCTACAATATCTAGTGCAAACTTTTCTAATGATTCCATGATAGTTTGAACAGCCTTATCATCACCTCCATCTTTGTCATCTATAGTCACTACTACGAATGTAGATGCATGACCTTCCAAGGCAGCTTTGAATCGTTCACCAACTTGTTTGTTTGGTGCTATAATACCTACTCGAGGTCTTACCATAAACTCAGCCGTGACACCTGAATATGAGTCAGAATCAGGACGATCATACCATGATCCTGCACCAGGTGTTAATAAAGGAGTATATGCACCACAATCTGTAATCTTGATTGGGACTGCTGGTTCTCCGCCTCCATCTGATGCATGTGTTTCCACAGCTCTAAGAACTTCCATTCCAGATACTACTTCTCCAAAGATTACATGCCGTTGATTACATTGTGGAGCCTTGTCAAGTGTCACAAAGAATTGTGATGTGTTGGAGTTTTTACCACTATTACCCTAATTAACAACTTCTTTCCACCACCGTTTTCAACAAATCTTTCAAATACTCTTTTCTCTTTGCTTCTGTACTCTCCCGATGATGAGTAATTTCGGCATTGAGTAATGTACGAGTAATAACTTGCATTTCAATTTGTGCTCGGCTCTTGGCACTTAGTCCTATGCCCAAGGTACTAGAGTTGCATGTAACTACATATGTTATTGTCTTGAAGTAATCAAAATCAATGTACTCTCTGCCATACCCAGTTACTGATCCTTTCTTGTCTTTTGTGGCATTCTTATAGTCTGGATGTTTTTGACTAGGAAATTCGATTGATATGATATTAGTTGGAGTTTCGATGTCAAACTTGCGCAATACTTCCAGAAGGTTCTCCTTGAGTAGTTCGTCATTTGCACCACCAAGTTTATCATTCTTGGTAAAATTGATATCATTAACAACTGGTTCGATGATATCCTTTAACTCATGGAGGAGTTCAATCTCCTCATTTGACTTCCGGATATGTAGTGTATTCCATCCATTTTGTTTTGCTTTGGCTTTAGATTTGACAGCACCACCAATCTCACCGGCACTAACTAGCTTAGTATTCAACTCTAACAAGAACTTGATGAACTGTTTTTGATTCATCTCCTCATCCTTGTGACGATTGTTGTAACTAGCATGAATCAAATCAAAGGCTAATTTCGACTCAGGAGATAATGTATTGTAATCTCCATTGGCATCTTTCAAAATTGGAGAAAGGTTTCTCATCTCGCCAGTCGTCTTGCCATTCTTTAATCGACTATCACGCAACTTGTTCAAGAACTTGATAAACTTCTTCTCGTCAACCTCCTTGCGAGCCATGTGCAACTCAAAGATCAGCTTCCACTCTGGTGATAACTTGTTGTAGTCTCCACCAACCTTATCATCATTCAAAACATTTGCAAGTGTTGACATCTCGCCAGTAGTATTACCACCCTTCTTACCACCCTTCTTACCACCCTCAACACGATTACCACGTAACTGAGTCAAGAACTTGATAAACTTCTTCTCGTCAATCTTCTTACGAGCCAGATTCAACTCAAAGACGAACCTCGACTCGGGGGATAACTTATTGTAGTCATTATCAACCGAATGCAATTCAGATGCAAGTGTTGCCATCTTGCCACTAGTCTTACCACCCTTCGCTCGACTAGCACGCAACTTGTTCAAGAACTTGATAAACTTCTTCTCGTCAATCTTCTTACGAGCCAGATTCAACTCAAAGATGAACCTCGACTCGGGTGATAACTTATTGTAGTCTCCACCAACCGAATCCAATTCAGATGCAAGTGCTGCCATCTTGCCACTAGTCGTACCACCCTTCGCTCGATTACCACGCAACTGAGTCAAGAACTTGATGAACTTCCTCGAACTAAACTTCTTCTCCTCATTTTGATAACGCCGATTCTTGTGCAGTAAACATCGAGCAAATCTCAATTGCATCTCAGGAGAGAGATGTTCATGATTCCAATTGACTTTATGTAATGCAGATGCCAACTGTGATAATCCTGCAGTTGTCTCGCCGCCTCTTATTCTGATCTCTTGCATTAGCTTATCATGCTCCTCTTGAAACTTCTTCAATTCTTCCTCTGAGAGATTGCCGAGACCTGTCCAATCCTCGGCGAATGTACATTCAGAGAAGGTATAGAACTGTGGTGAATAGAATCGGGCAAGAACGAGACTGTACTTGTGCTGTTGTTCGATTGTTGGATAAAAGCGAAGGAATCGATCCTTCCTCATAAACAACTCGGAGTGAGGTACAGATCCGGTGTATGTGGCATCGGGTGATATGACGACACCGTTCTTGTCAAACAGTTTGTCGCGAGTCTCGGCTCCAGTTGAGAGAATGGATGGTCTGTGACCATTCATCTTGGAATACTTGACTTTCAAGCCCAACAAGATCATTGGTATCAAATGCATCACATCTTCACTAATCTTTGCCTTCTTACATATCTTTGAAATCTCAGTTTTATATTCACTTGTGTTAAAGTCACTAACCCAAAACAGTCGGTCGGTTAGACTGATACAACTGTTGTCATGCTTACCCTTCTTCTCAATTCCACTACTTCTCTCTAAACAAGTAATGACAGATTTCAACCAAAAGCTGATACAACCCTCACTTGTATTCATCCTATCGTGTATCCAACTCTTGTGAGCACCGTTCTTCCAACCGCTGCAAGCTGGAGTGGCATAGTTCATCAAGACAAAGAGGAAATGTTCAGTACTCAAGCCGTTACCAAGATTGATCTCTCGTTTGGTCAGTCTTTGCAGCGTCTTGGAAAGCTTGTCAATCAATATATTGAACTGTTTCTCATACAACTCGGGCTCTAATTCACTCTCTCCCAACAACATCAGCTCATTTAGTACTGCCTCGACTTTATTAGAAGACTTGCTAGTACGACGAATCCTCTTGGCGGCTGTGAACAACGAACTCTTCATGTTGATACCCTCCAACAGTTTGAGGAATGGACTGGATTGCTTGTATGTAAAACTGCGTGCTCGCTTTGATAGCAATTCATCTGCATCATTCTTCATATTAGGTACTTTTCTTTGTGCTTCTTTGCCGACTGAAGAGTAGGCAGTGATGATGTGGTTGACACACTTAGTGAGTAGTCCATGATATAATACAAACGAAGCATTATCAGTAACTGTCTTGTCTTTCTTCATCAGTGACAAGAGAATCGTGGCATGTTGGAAATGAATTCTGACAATATTCATACGCGAGTATGCCTCGCTACGTTTGGCGAAGAAGATACAATGTTCAATACAAGCCAATTGTAACTTCAATGTGTCTTGGTTTGTACATTCTTGAACGAGACATTTTGAAACTTTACATATCACCTTCTCGACATTGGCTACGTCCAAGGATTTGTAAACTATCAGTGCTCGGTTGTACTTGACCAAGGCTTTGTTATACTCGCCTTCACCGAAGTACTTGTTAGCACGTTCGATGGTTGAATTTGCCTTCTCTAGCCTAGCATCGGTATCCGCTACCTCAGCCTTTGATTTGGAAGACTTGGACTTCGAAGACTTGGTCGACTCGGAATGAGAGTCGTCGTCTTCAATCTCTGATCGCTTCCTCTTCGATGATGTGGTGGTAGTCTTTGCCTTCTTTCCTGACTTGACCTGATCAGTAGATGATTCTACATTGACATCTATTGGATTTCCAAACCTTCTCTTCTTTGCACCTCCAATCACAGCCGTCGCATCAGATACTAACCGCAAAGTATCATTTGGTTTGATATTGTATTGTTCAAGAGTCATAGTACCGTTACATAGTTTTGGGGGCTGACCTCCAGCCGCAATATCAAGAGTGAAACGAATTGTACTTGACAGAGTAGAGAGTCGTGATGCAATATTCTGCTTGATTTGCTCAAGCTCCATCTGGGGATGGTACAACAACTTAAACACACGCCCTAGCATTGAAACTTTCACAAATACTTGTTTTGAAACGGCATTCTCATCAAACACATCCTCGTCAGTCGACACACGTCTCTTCTTGGTAGAAGGCTCTTCAACATCAATCGACTCATGGTTCTTGATAAGAATGCTCAAGATGACACGATCGATTCTATTCACGCCCTTGTAACGAAGAGCTTGCCTCTTTGAAATCTTCCCAGCTTTGTAAAGCTCAAAGGCTCGAACACGACGGATGGGACTCTTGGATGCGTTGTAACGGCAAAGGGCAATACGAGCAACACGAGATGTGGAGCTTTGACGACGGAAGGCAAATACAGACGACCAATGTAGACCAGTGTAGGTGTGAGCCTTGGCCTTTGATCGAGCCGAAGCACTACTTTGACCAGACTTGGACCTTGAACGTACACGTCTACTCCCAGCAGTCTTCTCGACAGGTGATCGACGAGCTCTCTCCTGTACTTCATGTGGCTGCAACACTACTTCTACGGGGGGTGGTGTATTATCCTCGTTGAATACCATATTCTTAGCAAACTTTACTCCCTGAAGTTTCTTATTTAGAACCTTCCTCTTTTGCTGCAATAACGCTTCCTCCTTCAGAAGAACAGCAATATTAAGGCCAGCCAATGTTCTCCTGTCAGCCTTGGAGAGGTTCTCTGGGACATAACGTGATAGAAATTCATACTGTTCAATCTTCACCTTCACAGATTCCAACTCTTCATCTACCTCCACCAATTTAATTCTGTTTTGGACATTAATTGTAAGCTTCTTGACTTGATGCGACTTGTTAGTACTCTTTGGAGGTAGTGTTGTATGTTTACACAGCCTTTTCAGAGGTTTCAGTGCCTGTTTTGCAGAAGCTTTCACAGAGGGTACCTTCGACTTTGATTTCTTTGATGCTCCTTGAGGACGTTCACCTCGACGGTTCTTAGGTTTTATTGTACGTTCTCCCATGATGCTATAGTTGAGAAAGGTTAATGTTGGCTATTCTTCTACCTTTTCATAAATCAAAATTAAAATTCATTTTTCACAAAAAAATATATGGCTCACGTTGCCTACATCTTCAATACTATCTCGTCACCATGGTATCACCACAAAAGAGGTCGATGAATGCAGAGAAGGCAAAGGAGGAACATGCAGAAACGAAAGAGGCTCACGGAAATGTCTTAGAAGAACAACGAGAAGTACAAATAAAAAATAAGATAATGGCAGCATTGTTGGAACATGCAATAACACATCAACACAAACACCAAGGACAACTCACTCGTGAACCTATAGATACATTGATGTCAATTTTAGGAAAAGATTTCATCCCAAATTCTCCAGATGATGCAATTCAATTGAGCAACGTGGGGATAGCAATTCAATCATTTCTACTCGACTTGAAAGAATCAGCTTGGGAAGGATGTGCATACGAAGGTGGTTCTCTAATTTGCAACACGGCAATGTTTTCGGGCCAACACTCTGTGATGGTTATGCTACACAGCTCCTATCCTTGGCTAAAATCCAAAATAGATCCCGTGGTCATTGTTGCTCCTCCACTCAACTTTAAATTCCAAGCCTACCTAACCAATCTTAATTGGATTTGTATTCAATCTCCTTACAAAGGAATTTAATCAAGTTGACTTCAGAGCAGGCAATTTTGGAAGCACAGCCCAATCATCCCAAAACAATCTCTCCTACGACAATTTCAGAGGTGTTGACACTACTTTTGAATTTGCAATCGACTATGATCTAAAGAAATTGACGGCTTTAGACGAGGAAGGCGAAGTTCTTGATGAGGTGGATATTGATGGTTGTCCTCTATCTTGGGCATGTTATTCACCAGAAGCAGATGATCACGAAAATGTATACATGATCAAAATGACAAAGAAATCCATGCCATGTCTAGAATGGTTAGAGGTTTGATGATTTGTCAGTTTATCATGTTAAACTCACACACTTTAGCAGTTGTTTGGAATGTTTGGGGATGTGTGTAGATATTGTTGAATGGGTTGTACTGTGAATGTGTTTTGGAGAAGTTTTAATGTAAATATTATTGCTATCATCCTCAACCACTACTAATAACTAGGATTTAATGTTTGCTGATTACCATTACTAATATCACTTTTTCTTTTCTAATCCCACCATTAGTGAATATCACTTTATTTACATTTAATGTGTATTGGTTGTGTCATAAGCAACCTACTGTGTTAGGCATAAAGATGACACCAGAGACGGCAAACATCTTTGCTTAATATACCTGCTCTATCATGCTTCAATGCCAGACCTGCTCGTTCATCTTTAAACTTCTTCCCATATATTGACTCTCCGCCACTACCATTGCCAAACACAAAATCACCACCCTGAATGATAAAACCCTTTTCTACTCTGTGTATTATTGAATTTCGGTATGTCAATTCTTTGCCTGATTCACCAATGGGTGCTGGTTTTATCTTCTTGTTGCTATTTCCTATATCTAATGAGTTACCTCCATTGGTACACAGGGTTGCAAAGTTTTCACAAGCAAGTGGTGAAACATCCCAATACAATTTGAATATGATACGACTTCCATACGACGGGAACTCAGTAACAACTTCTTTTTGATTGGATGGTATTTTGTTACTCCACTCTGTAAGTATTGTATGTGTATGTAACAGCATTAGTTGATGCAATTAATACAAAAAACATGAACATAGATTTTCTCACCATGATCAGTGGTCATCAATTCATTCAACCGCGACAACTCTGATCCACCAAGCTTTCTTAAATCCTTTGAACAGAAACCATACCTTGAATCTGTAGCATCAACAAAGGCTGCAGTCTAAAAAAGGAGAGTAGGTAATTGTTTTGTGATTAGGAGAAAAAAAAAGACATAATATCATATGTATCATTTTTCTATTGCAGTAAGCCATACTCACTAATGCAAGATTCGATCTATGGTTATTAATATCAACATCAATGTAGCAATACTGGCATGATTGTGCATTAACAGCGGTCATATTGATGGCGCGTACCTCTCCTCGGCATAAATGTTGAAGGATACCATTTTACCATGAGACCACAAATTTAATATAGTAGGCAGGGGAGGTATGGCATAGATGCATTGCTGATATATTAATAACCAACTACAATATAATAGTAGCATGACAGATACAGACTCATCACCGGATGATGTCGGCATGGTGCCGAAACGAGATAGTAAGAAGAAGAAGAAGAAGCATAAAAAGAGGGTAAAAGATACGACTGAAGAACATCACAAAACTATTGAAGATGATATCAAGAAGAGTAGTAAAAAGAAGAAGAAAAAGAAAGATAAGAAGCGCAAACGAAACGATGATATTGATAATAATACCTCACAAGACGATAATAAGTCAAAGAAGAAGAAAAAGTCAAAGAAGGACAAACAACCATCATCTGATACTGCAATTGTATCATCATCTGCAATTGAATATTATCCCGCCGATTATTTGAAGCATATGCAAAAGATGGAGAAATCTACTACCGATAAAACCAATATATCAAACAAAACAGATAACATTACACTCTTATTGTTTTATCAGGAAAGTCTGCGTTTGTATTTTTTGTTGTATGAACTCGTGTGTTGAGTATGAAGTATCGATCATTTGGATGCTCATTTGAGATTGGCTTGCCTTTATTTGATTGTCTTTGCAAACCACGTATACTAACAGACGTTACTATCTCCTCTCTTCACCTTCATAAACTATGAAACGCGCATCTCCCAGTACGTCGAACCGCCGTGGGATGAAGATCAATTCCAAAAAGCATTAAAATATGTTACTACTCATGGTGAGAAGAATGGTATCACTGGACGTATGAGAGTAGCTCGTGAGGGATTGAATTGTACATTAACAGGTAGTTATGATGGAATTAGAGCATGGTGTTCAGCATTACGAAAGTTTGATGGAGGACGATCAACAATCGACCCAAATACTGGATTAAAGGTTACAGAATTTGCCAACACTGAATTCAAATTAACAGATGACTTGCCACCGAAACAAAGTTTTCCAAAGTTACATCCATTTGAGGTTGTTGAATTAGTCAATTATGGATTAGCAGGATCACGAGCACCACCATTATCACAACATGGTGGTACACATTTAGAACCTACTGAATATCATAAGAAAATGTGTGAAAGTGATACTGTCATTATAGATGTACGTAATCACTATGAGGCTAATATTGGACGATTTAACCCGCCTGCTAATGGAGCACAAATGATTGACCCCAAAATGCGCAAGTCAACAGAGTTTCCTATTTGGTTGGAAAATAATAAGGAGAAGTTACGTGGTAAACAAGTGCTTATGTATTGTACTGGCGGAGTTAGGTAAGTAAGGCATTTGAAATGTATATTTATATGTGAATAACATTATACTTGCCAACTCAAATATCTAATATACTGTTGTGTATAGATGTGAAAGAGCAAGTGCTTTACTCAAACAAAAGATTGATAAGGAAGATGATACCAAAGCATTAGATATCAAAGGAGTATATCAACTGCAAGGCGGAGTTGACAAGTACTTCAAGGAGTTTCCTACCGGTGGTTTGTGGAAGGGTAAGAACTATACATTTGACAAACGTTTTGCACATGCTCCGTCGGCTGTTGAGGCCGTGGAAAGGACAAAGAAGGTTTTGGGTGACGACATGAAGGTGGAAGATATACCTGTTAAATCAGCAGAAGTTGAAATCTTGGGCAAATGTGAAGCGTGTAACAAACCATGGGATATGTACAGAGGTAAACGTCGATGTCCAACTTGTGGTGTGCCTTCTCTCATATGCCGAGAATGCTTTGAGGCAGACAAGGATGGTACAAGAAAGCTTGGCAGGGAAGTCCGATGTGATTTATGTGTTACAGAAGATATACGAAACAAACGTCAATTGAAGGATAGAGAAGAACGAGAAATGAAGGAATACGAACAAAAGTTACAAAGGTTGGATACCAATTATGAACCCCCTACTCAAAGGAAGCATGCAATTACTCGAAAGCCCAAGCCCAATCCAAACCGTATCACTCGATTGTTCTTAAAGAACATGTGTGCCAAGCAAATGGATGAAGCCAAGCTTCTTGAGGTATTACATCCAGCCAAAGTGACACATATCCAATGGCTTACTGATCGTAATACTGGCAAGTTCTATGGGTCTGCATTCATCGAAGTCAAGACTCCTGAAGATGCGGGTACTGTGTTGGCTTTTGATAAGACAATTGTTCTTGGGCGAAAGATTACAGTGAGGTACCAACAAGCAGATTCAAAGGATATCTGGCCCATACCGAATACAGAGGTTTCGGGAGGATATTGAGATGTTCTTAATATACAACTTAATTTAGTAGGCACATAAGCTAATGCGTGTCTTGAGACCCATAACTAAATCTCTAACTTTCAAACACATTATTGTGTTACTGATTGGCAAGCATGCCACTGACTTCATCTTATTAACATTTAACATTCTTATTAACCCCTCTCACAGCTTAAAGACCACTCTCATCTACAGGAGGCAAAGGTAACTTTCTTGCATCTGCAACATCGGCTGGTGTTACATTACTCAAGGCGAAGAAGGGACTCTCTTCTTTTGCCTTGCGTGTGGGTTGCTGTCGAGATCCAACCCTCACAGCCTTACCACCCCGAGATACAGCACTGCGCTTCTTCTTGATAAGAGCCGACTTTGCCCTTTGTTGGTTCTGCCTGTTTTGGCGACTTGCTGTTGTGTCAGGTTTGGGAACTTTCTTTAAGCTCTTCCTCTTTGTAATCTTGCGTGTGGACTTTCGATGAGCACGGGATGATACACTCTTGTTGTTACTACCTTTGTTAATACTCATATCACCTACTGATGTAGTGAGATTAGCTACCCGTGGAGATTTGGAAGCCGATGGCGACTTATCAGCAAACAAATTAAATGAAAGGGAAGGAGAGGACGACGGCTTACTCATTGCTTGAAGTAGTTTGAGGTTCTTGTGTTTGCCTGGGCTGGGAGGGTTTGTTGGCTGGCTAACCCTTAGTCAATTGTTGATTTTTGTCAGTCGCGATCATTTCGCAAGCTTAAAAGTCGTTGACACCGTTTCTAATTTACGAGTAGCAGCAATACTATGAGGTAATAAGATATACTATCTTTAGTTCATATACTTATATAATGTTTAGATTTATCTTTTACGGCGTGGAGCAGGTGGTGGAGGATCCTTCAACATTGCATTAACATCAACCTTGACATTCTTTCTTACACTCCTCGCTGCTTTCTTGGCGGCGTTAGCGACCTTCACTTTGTCAGCTTGGGTAGTGTCGACATATAGTGGGCACTTGTTACACTTGCTGTGGTTACAATGTGGAGTCTGACAGAAGTGTTTATACGCTACCGAAGCTGGTATCTCCTGATTACACACATAACAGACTAAGGCACCACAAGAGCAAGTCATCTTATTGCACCCACTTTCTTTTAGAAACTTGCGTCTACACATTGGTCTCGGGCATGTTCGTACCAAGGCGTTTGTCATGGCCTCTTCAACCTTCGTCCTTCCACCCATTTCCTTCTTAGATTCAACTTGATCACATCTAATGTCCGGATGATAGTCATCTCCACATTTCCGGCAAGATCTGTAGTTGCATTTCGGACAATGGAATAAAAGAGGAGACCCTCTTTCATCTGCCACGGCCATGAACTCACATTTTGGGCATTTACTAATGTCTAAACCGGAAGACTCAACCATAGCAGCATATTGTAAATCATCATACTTCTTCTTGACTTTTTCTGATAGTGCCTTCCGCAATTGTCCTTCTTGAAATCCTGATTCACAACCAGCAGACATGCATAAGATTTCTAATGCTTTGGTTTTTGTTTCTTTCTTATTGTTTCCGCCACTTGTCGAGTTGGGTTTAACTCCAAAGTTGCCTAAACCGAACACTCGCTGCTCAGTATGCTTTTGTAGACAAGTCTTGCAGAATAAATGTCCTCCAGTTTTACAAGCAACCATTAACTCGTATTCATACTCCATATAGCAGCACTGACATTCTAATTGTGCAACTTTTTGATTTCCAGTAGATTGTGATTGCGATTCTCCTTCAAGTCGACCACCAACAGAGGCGGCAGCAAACGTTGCACTAGTGATTGAGGTGCCCAGTGGATCTTCTGATAATACAGTCATTACCAGAAGGAATACACTCTCATTTTTATTACCATTTGATTCATTTGATGAATACGACTTGGCCATTGATAAAAATGTCTGTACCTTTTCTCTTGATATTAATGGAAATACTTCTCTTATACGATCTACTAAATCTGTTTCATTGATTAATGGAGATTGTGGTTGTTGCTTTGATACAGCTGCTGCGGCAAATGATGAAGAAGAGGCGGCAGATGTTTTTCTGTTTGTCGGTTCTATAATCTCCACTAAATCATCATTATCGTATTCATCATCATCCAATGTTAATTCAATTGGTCTGCGTCTTCTCTTTCTTCTCATCTTTCTATTACTAGTACTAATCATAGTCAATCCAGGAGATGGCGGTGAATCATCTGCGAGATTAATCACTTCTGATGCTGGCATTTTGGTATTATTATTAACCAATGATTTGACTTTTACTGTCTTCTTTTTAGTAGTACTACCATTATTATTCATCACATGATTGTTGTTATCACTCACATCATTTCTTCTAAATCTTGGTGATCTTCTCTTTCTGCTACTTTTCATTTCTCGACATGGCGGTGAAGGTGAACCAACCAAATCTACTACATTGTTATTTGCTTTATGAACTGATGACATTTTATTATAAATGATTATATACTTTTCTTCATTGAGGGTTACCTAATAGTTTACTATTATGTATCGAGTGTGAGTGATATAAAAGTCAAGTCATAGTAACAAAAAATCATAAGATTAAACAATCTTGCTGCAGATAACAAACCCCACAATACACACTCACCTCTGCACTATATATAAGGAGGTTTATTAGATATACTGGACGGCAGGTGATAATAGAAGAGGCGCTACAAAGAGGTTAGATATGGTAATTGCTTGATATTTAGTTTAGTTTTGGGTTTGTGCGGGGGCTAAAGGGCCGCCCCCAAATTATATGGGTACCAGTGTACTGATAACAATGTATCTAAGAGCAGTCCTTCATGTTACCAAATGCTTTCAAGTTATTAACGGTTGTCGTTGTAGAAGGAGGAGGGATATTGTTTTGAAAGATTGTTTAATC
>Ga0214480_100794_pt1 | contig 15308 bp, 13 predicted proteins | sample M1_20Mar14CPVII9_3_FD_165042 | JGI IMG/M metagenome (GOLD analysis project Ga0214480, IMG submission 165042) | Marine eukaryotic communities from Monterey Bay, California, United States - M1_20Mar14CPVII9sort6BwellE17 | ecosystem: Environmental > Aquatic > Marine > Unclassified | place: USA... | reverse complement strand
TACAAACTCACCAGGGTTCTCTGTCCACTTTGTAGGGACAATACAGCTGCCGTTTTCTGATTTGAATTCCAACAGTTCTTTGAATCTTCTCTCCCATGCGTAGGTCATCCTCGTAGTTGTGGATGTAGTTATTCACAATAAGTTCTCTATCCTCAATTTTGATGAGTGATCTATCCTTCCAAATCCTCTGATCAGCACCTTTATACAAACAAGGATGTAATATTAGAGTTGATCCATCTTCCGAGAATTCTATAATCAGCCTTAAGCTGCCGGTACATCTCTTGAACTTTAGCACATTTCCCCTCCTTCTCTATTTTCTTTTGAACCTTGGTCTTCTTTTCACCCTTGCCTCGGCCCTTCTTCTTATTATTATTACGCGGAGGCATGTTATTGAAAAGTCAAATACTTGTCTGCGATTGCGATGATGATCATTGCTATTACTCAGGTTCTTTGTTTGCAGTGAGAAATGAGATTTCTCGCCAGACGAAATCAGAGTTTATTGTAACCTCCTATCTGATATCATAATAGTAGGTATATTATGTACCCCCTGATAAGATATATGAATATCAACATCAAACAATAACATCACAACCATGCCTTTTGTAATGCCATCAACGTTGCAAAAAAAATATCGGTTGTGTCGCCAAAATGTTTGTTATGATTGATATAATCGTTTGGCCGTAGGAGGCTCCAATGCAGGTGGTCGGGTGAACTCAACCCTTGCTAGTAGTGTTTATTAGTCCCTCCACTGATAATGCCGCCCTACAATATGTGAATCGCGGCGGAAAATGATGTCATGTACTGCAATGTATGTCGTGTCATCTACACATGCTCATTGCAATTAATAGGTGATGTATATTATATTATGGGGTTATGCATCGATGCAATGTAGCAACACTATTATTATGAGCTCATGACAACTTTCGGGGTCAGCTGGGGGATAGTACTCTAAGAGTGTATCCTGCATTAGGGTGTAAGTCAAGGTCATATGTTGAATCAGCTAGATATGTTGAATTAGTAAGTTGTTTAGTTACAATGGCTATATCATGTAATATGTGTATCAATTTGCAATGTATCGAATTGAATGAGAAAGGTTAACAAGATTAAAGAGCACATCGATTCATTGAGTATAGTTACACATACAACAAGGAAATACCAACAGACATGACTGCCGAGGAAAGTACATGAATACAACCGCTCAAAAGTTTGACACGGCTTCATTGATAGCAACAAGTATATAACAAGTGTATTATCGAAATTGGTATGTTTTATTATCCATTAAACACCATGGACAACGTGCCCATAAAGAGTGAAGAGGAAGAGGACAAGAAGGTAGCGGCTGATATGCCACCATTACCTGCAGTTGATGTCCAAACCTCTTCTAGTAACAACACGCAATCATCAGCACAGAGGAATCATAAATATGATAAAATGTTACCAGATGATACTAGGCCAGATGTGTGTAGCGCTCTCCAAGCTTTTCGGCAAGAACCGAATGGGTATGCTGTTCAGCCAGCTATCCCTTCTTATCCTAGTGTGCCTTCTGCAAAAGACGAGTTCAACACAAACTTCTGCCCACGTCCTCCTTCGCAATTCAATCCGCCTCAAGGATTAATTACAAATGTAGATACAACATTGGGTGCGGCTAATATGGAGCCACTTCCGTACAGAAATCCTTATGGTGGTTTTACTAGTCTTGCTAGGGGTCATGATCATACCACAGATAGCACAGATATGCTCATGGGTAGTTTAAAGCAACCAAATGATGATGATGCTACTAACAATTATAAAACGGAGGAAACTGAAGATGATGAGGCAGTATACGGCAACTGGGATACCCTCAAACCACCACCTCTCAAAGCTCCACCTGCCACAGCTTCTCACAAACCTAAATCAAAGCCTCGTCAATCAAAGAAGAAGAGAAAGACCCCATCACCACCCTCTCCTGGTATGGATGGTTGGATGACTAAGTTTAATCTTCTTAAAAAGTATAAGGATGAGCATTCTGGTAGTGCTGATGTTCCACAGAAGGAACCTATTCTTGGCTCGTGGGTGAACAAACAACGTATGGAGAAGAAGAAGTTAGATGAAGGTACTAAAACTTCTCTTACTAAACAAAGGTTGGAGCTTCTTGTATCGATTGATTTTCAATGGGCTCAGTCCAAAGGTCAAGCATCATGGGAGAGAAGATTCAAAGAACTGTTGGAATTCAAATCAGAAAACGGCAGCTGTATTGTCCCTACAAAGTGGACAGAGAACCCTGGTGAGTTTGTAAGCTCTATATCTTCAGTTATTGCTCATTTGATACTAACCAGTCCTTCTCAACAATTCGCTACTGCACAATGGTTAGCCCTTGGACGTTGGGTCACAAGTCAAAGAGCTGATAAAAAGGCTGGTACCATTGACGAGAGCAACGAGCGAAGGCTGACAGCTATCGGCTTTGTGTGGGATCGTTATGATAAGAAAGTAAATGGTCAGGAGGATACAGTTGAGGAAAAGATTGTGCACAATACCAGGTCTAGGAAGAGATCCTAGATTAGGAGGTGTTATTGTTGAGTTTATGTTAATGTTGAGTTTATGTGTAGTAGAAGTTAATTACTAGGCCAGAAAGAGTCTACAGACTGCATTGCAGTATACATTCAAACATTTACAGAGCTTGGCCAACTCTTACTCTTTGCAGTTCCGACTCTTGTAGTTGCCACTCCCTTTCTCGCCCTCTCTTCGCATCTACATTCATCCTGATTAAAGTATTGTAAAAAGTACTTAAACTAAACTGCACAAAGTCTTCGAGTATGGCCGAGAAGGTACCATCTGATACAGAATTAAGGCCGTCGGGGCATCGGATACCCTCGGACCCTTCAGTTTCAATACCATCTTCGATTAGCTTTTTGATAAAGCTGACAGTCTTTGGTATACTTGCCAAGTCCTTGAATATAGTCAATGCCTTTTGATACTCATTCTTGAGGATTCGTAAGTCTACTTGCTTGTTCATGTTCAAGCTTCTAATGTCTCTTAGCTCGTTGTTCTCGAGTAGAAGGAAGGGAACTAGTCGGCGTAACGTAGCTCCACACTCTCTTCGGGGCTTGGCTGAGATGCCACGAGATGATGGGTTGTCACAATCATTCGGTCGCCTTGCAACTTCTGCCAAGGCATGATGTAAAACAGACTTCATTCTCACATCATGTGACATGACCTCTTGATATGGACTCGAACAATACCCTGCCGGTATAACCACGCTATTCTTATAACTTCCTGAGCCACGGGCAAAGTAATCATGCAGTGCATAGTGCATAAGACCTTCGACAGTTGTATCACTCTCTAATGAGAACGTGACATGCATACTAGGTTCGTGTACAACTCTCTTGAGAGGAGCAGCCTCTACCAAGTCACTTTGGTAGTCTGGACAAGTTTCCCAGTCTACCCACTTCCTCTTTATCTGACTGACATCGACCGTTGAGGCATTGTGCACAGTACCTCGAGGAATATACAGTACATCGCCTGGACATAGAGTGAACTCGAGGTACTGATTCTTGTCAGTATAATAGTCAACCTCAGCCTGAGTTGGCTGAACATTATTACTTCTGCCAGCTAAATATATGTTTGGTTCTCGAGCTACCGACCATCTCTTAACTCCGGCTAGTTGAACGATGATAACTTTGGGAGTGGTTTAAGGTATAGAGGGTCATAGAAGGGAAGATAGGGTCAGCATAAGTCCAGCAGATAAAAAAGTGCACAAGATGTGAGCATTTCATCGGAAAAGACCATGTACTTACCATCCTTGACATCCCAATGAGCACCAACACCTTGATGTCTATCTCCTCTCCTTCTAACTTCCGGTGTCATATACAAATTGACATTAATCAGCTTGTTCCCTAACTCTTCTTCTAAAACTCTTGTCATTCTATTTATCGGCTCCCATCTTTTCTGCATTTCATACATAACCAAGCTTCTACCATCATTATTAAAATGATCAATAACCTCATTCGCGGTCTGTATTGTACCTGGTTTAATACCATCAACTACTTCATTACCATTTGATTTCTTTATTGTTTTAACTACTTTAAAGTCGGTGGGGTGATGTAAATGGGGAAGTATGTGAAGGGTATCCTTCACTGAAAGGAGTGACATGATGGGATCTAAACCCGTTATATGTCCATTGTATTGCAATGTAATTGTTCGATTGTGAAATATAGTTGGTATAGAGTTTAATGGTACTGGTTTGGGTTGTGTGAATGATACTTTGGATAGGAGAGGATGAACCTCCCAGGCATCTCTGAGACGATTCATATCTGGAAATAAGGCAGCCATGAGAGAGGTATCATCCAAACTGAAGGAGTAGAATTCATCTACGCTATCATGATATGAATTATCTTGATGTCTGCTTCTTCCACCAGTGGCTGATATCTTGTCCTCATTCTGTTGACTATCAAATGACTCCTCACGACCAACATTGAACGAAGAGGCGTGTACACAAGATGTGCTCTTGTCTCTATGCAAGAGTAATGATAGTAGAACGATGATTGACACCGATAGATATCTCCGTCTTATTAGGTCAAGTATCGCCATGCTGTATATGGATCTGGTATATTGCAGAATTCTCGGCTACTTTGCAACTCTTTGCAATTGTTTTATGTTCCCTCAAAAATGTCGTGAGTATTGAGGATATCGCTCTATTCTCTCTCTACTTTTCAAGGTTTGAAACACCGGAAGTGGAGCCTGGTTCTCTGAGCACTAAAGTCTATATATTGTGTGAACAAATAATATATATCCGCCGCTCAATAGAGATAAGTGTGTGCGTGTGTGTTTAAGTAGTGAGTAATAATATCGGCCATTGCAAAGCAGTAAATAAAATTTTCGAAGGGTTCGCTATTAATCTTTACTGTTCATCACTGTGCGAATTTGCTTGGTAGAAGTCATTGTTGCTTAGCCTTTGATGAGATTACTTTTTGCGTTGTATCGCCATTTACTCTTTCATTTTTTCTAAATGAGTACATACTTATGTATTTTTACTTGTCTTTACTTTACTTTATTGACCTCTTAGTTGGAACTGCAAACTTAATTCCTCGTTTCTTCACTGCCCTAGCAATTGCCTCCAGTATACCCTGTCTTGCCTCATAGTACTTTTCTCCTGACGGACCATTTCGTAAGCGGCAATCAACTACTACCTCTACATGGTCACTTTGATAATCTGTCCACTTGACACGAAAGGTACGGCTTCCATCAGTGACTACCTTCGGACAAGAACGTGCAATCTCCTCTCTAATCTCTTCACATAACTCAGGAATCAGGTCAATAGCATCATAATCAAATCTTAATCGTTGTTTAACCTGACTGTACATCATCCTTGATCTGTTACTAATACGTATATCTGAAAGCTGTGTGTTTGGAATCTTTGTAATTACTTCGTCAAAGCCTCGTATCTCTGTATTCAACCAACCCATATAGGTAACAATACCAGTAGTCCCGTCTCCGAGAAGAATGCTATCTCCGACATTAAATGCGTCTGAGGAAATCAGAAGTTAATTCCACACAATGGTCACAAGCATATCCAAGAAGAGAGGTTGGGAGGGAGGAGGGGGGTAAGTATTTGTTAGTGGAATAGCAAAACCATATCAATCATATGCATAAGTCAACTAAATCCACGGCCAAGTGAGTATGTAGTCTATACATACATTCATCACTGGTTTCACGATCAGTGAATGCCCAGAACAAAGGGTGGGTTGTGACCATTGTGCACAATTAAGTTCTGCTTACCTGAGGCAGACAGTGCCAATCCATTCAACATTCTCTTCACGAGATCTTGACTTGCTAATGTGATAGCAAACGTCCCTGCTCCACTGATTGCAAAGATTGATGATAGACCATTGCCCCGTTTAACGTTCAATATATCACTCCATATAAAAGCGAGGATAAGAAACATGAAAAAGTCTGAAATCTTATCAAATATCTCCACTATGCCTTCTTTACCACGACGACTCCTTCCACTTTTAGGTGCATTATTAACCAAAGCTCGAAAGAATCCGCGTTTGTATATCCGTACTCTGAATGTAATCCAGCAGCTGTACATCAACTTGCCAATTAACTTGCTTATATCCACTCCCTTTTTTGATTTTATACCGGCGACTTCCAAGGCGACTTCAAAAGTATCAAGAAAGTATAATACCAATGCAATACGAGATGCTTGACTTATTGTTTCAGTAACTTGATATGAATAGCTATCTTCATATTGTACACCCGGTTTACGAAATCGATAACCAACATTATTGTAGAACAATTTACCAATCTTCTCTGGAAAGATACTGAGTATTAATACCATTACTACATCCAAGAGATGTGTCTCTGCTCTCATTATTGATATGATTTTCATTGCCTGCTTCTTATTTATTAATAGTTTACGCCATGGTACTCTGCCAGCAACTGCTAAGTTCCTACCAACAATCAATGATGATGCATCACTAGCTGCATGTAATTTGTTGCAATTTGGGGGGGAGGTCGGTATCTTCGGTATTGAGATATTGCTGCTTGGTGATACAAATGCAAAGGACGCATTTAGTATCACTAGAAGTAGTAGGAGGATTAGAGTACATCGAATCATTGTGGATGGGGTAATAAGATCGCATGGCAATCGCTATCATTACTCTTGGTGGAGTTTGAGACTGATTTGATGCAAAAAAAGATATGGTCGGTATCCTTGAAAAGATCATAGATCTCATGCCATATCGTAATTTAGACTCCTCTCTAGATCATATAGCCATTCGCCATTAGTTAATAGTTTATCATCTCCGCAACTCCGTGCATTTGAGCTAACTACCATATACCCCATCTAAATACATACAGCAGATCTGTGTCATATCACACCGCACTCTACAATTACAATATACGCGATGGGGACGAATAAGAAGAAGAATCAATCTAACGAAGTTGCTCTTCGGGGGAGCACTCTTCTCAAAATCCCGACTGCTGAAACATTTACATATTACAATAATCAAGTGGTTGATGGCCAAGAAGAGCGTCGTCGTGTTCGTACTACCTTTAATACATCACGTATTAATAATGAAGCCGAACAAATTGCAACTCGTGGCCGTAGGGCTAAAGTTGCCAAGCAGAATCAAAAGGCATACGATTTATATACTGCGGCTCTTGCCTTAGATCCTTATAATCATATGTATTACCACCACCGTGCTGAATTATGTTTCAGTGGAGAACAACCTCAACTTGGTGTCTGGGATGCTCAAGCAGGATTAGATCTATGTACACCATTAGAGGACTACAAAGATGATGAATGCTTTGCTCTCTTGTGGTGCACACTCACAATGTGTTGCATGAGATTACGGCAATTTGTAAAAGCCAAGAAATTTTGTGAACTTGGTATTGCAAACATTAGTGATAACAATCCTGCATACTTGTCATCTTTAAGAAGACTCAATTTCTACCACACAGTAATTGTCGAACAAATTGGTACTCATCAGACGGATATTGAACCAATTATTTTCAAAAGTATCGGTGATGCGGGCGATGATCTTTCGTTTGTTTACTCTATTAAGGTTGCCTGGACTGAAGAGCCGCCACGTGCGGTAGCACCAAATCAACCGGAACTTCTTGCTGTTGATATTGACAAGTCCATGCCTGTCAAGGAAATGTTCGATCATGTGGGCACTGAGATGATGAAGGAGTGGACAAATGATAAAGACATGTTCGAAAAGAAAGGTAGCAATATTGGACTGTCGTCTCTAGTTGTATTGGCACCCATTATTTATGCGGTGCAAAGATACAAAGATGTAGATAATAAAGTTTCATCATCTTGGGTAGTCACATTATTGATTGGAGTCCTAGGATATAAAGCGATCGTTGGGATTAATAGTAAAGGGGAGAAAAGGGAAAAGATTGTCTTTCAGGTGCCGGGGAAAGCAAACTATTGGGTAACTGCCATTCCAGTGTTTGGCAGGAAGGATACGTCTATTATCCAAAAACATCTCATGCCTCAATGTATGAAGGATACAAAGATTGTCATATTAAAGCTGGAGAAGAGTGAGGAACCTCCAGTTGTAGATACTGATGAATATGTTTCAGCTATTGTTAAGAATGCATCTCTCTTTCAACAAATGTATGGCAAAGGTGAAAGGCTGGTGGATAGACTTTGAGATGAGTTGAGAGGGGGTGAGATGCATTGAATAAAAGAAAAAGAGGGAAAGTACAATGAAACCGAGAAGGGATAGGGTAGGAGAGGATTTGGAGGAGCATTGCGGGAGGTATGAGATGCATTGATTATAATATCAAAAGAGGGAAATTATTTCATTCAGGGAAAGTACAATGAAACTATGCAGATAAAGAGTCTACCAGTACATATTTCATTTGGGTTAAGCCGCTTCAAACTCCATTGATTATTTTGTCCATATCTAATGTATCTTGTAGTTGTAGATGTAGCCTAATATGCCCTTGTAAGATTGAATTACTCCTTCTGAGTTGAGGAAGACCTCTATGCAGCTTTTATGGAGCTATGCAACCAACTGCAACGAGTTGAAGATGGGTAATACGATTGCACTAAAATGAGAACCTTGACTCGATGAGACAAAACTGTCCTGTTATTTCTGGTAGCTTTGTCATATTATTTCCGAACTTTGATGGGTCATTGGCACTCGGCAGTAGTTCTGGCAGTACAAATCTTTTACTTCAATGATGTTCCCTCATGGGGGAAGGCATATCAGTTCACTATCTCTCTACCCGATTAAAGTAAAATCTATACACATACAAACAAGCAGCCTTATTGATGAATATCTTTGCAACATGCTGGTATTATAATGCGTTCATCATATTGCAAAACCAAAGACAATGGCAGAAGAATCATCTATTACTATGGAAGGGCACCGCATACATCTGAAGGATCTATTCCGAAAAGAATGCAATGTATCCTACCGACGAGATGATTATCTTTCAGCCGAGCATCAAGATAAGATATGGCGTGATGAGGTAAAGTGTCAACACGACAAAGAACTATACCGACGACCTTCCTCGCCTAAGGATGTCATATCTGAAGATGTATTACGTTTGTCACCATCGTCCGTGTTTACTAATCCAACATCTGAGGATCTCAAATCCTCACCATCGTCCGTGTTTAATAATCCAACATCTGAGGATCTCAAATCCACCGATACATTGTCATCGTCGGACTATTATACACCAGCGTCTCCGTCCGATATGTGCATTAGATGGAGAGAGAAGATTGTTGAGTGGATGTATCTAGTAATTGATCGGTTTGGTAAGTCTCTTTTGTATCCCACACTCCAATTACTATATCCTGTATTCATTTATCCTATCCCCTCTTTGCAATGCCAATTTACCATAACAGATCTAAGTCGTGAGATTGTTAGTATCTCTGCTTTCTACCTTGATCAATATCTTTCCCAGCATTATGTTGATGAGGAGGTGAGACATATCTTCTGTTCAGATGTTCCTTCGGAGGATACCCTTTCATGTAATGTTGACATACCATATATGATATCTTATCTTTCTTTTCTTCAACTATCATCCGTCTACTACTATAGCTCTTTCAGCGAGTAGCAATGACATCCATCTACCTGGCAATCAAAATCCACAGTCAAAAGAAGGCATCTACCCACATGATAGCTTCAATGTGCAAGGGAGAAGTAACAGTGTCTCAAATTGAAACCATGGAACTTCATATTATGAAAGATCTTCAATGGCACTTGTTCCCACCTACTCCTATGAACTTTATCGATAATCTCTATCCATTGTTGATTGCTTCTCTATCAAGTGACGGTACCACTTCAAGTTCAAGAAAGAGGAGCAGGCAAGAGGACGATATAGAACGAGATCTCCAAGACTCTTTGGATCTATCAACATTCCTGATAGAACTTAGTGTATGTGCATACCCATTCATCATGGCTAAGTCATCTTCCATTGCCGTGGCTGCTATGCTATATAGCTTTGATCATTTCGATATTCCTCAAGATGTTCGTGGATATTTCAAAGAGACATATTCACAACATGATGTGGATACGACAGAAGTTGAAACATGTGGCACATTGTTGGGAGATCTATATGAAGCAGCCATGCCACAAGACGATAAAGAAGTATCGTGCCCATTGATATCTGATGAAGAATAAGCATCAGATCAATGACGACCATCGGTATTATAAAGTTGGACTGTCTATAATTTGATAACAACTCCCAACTATTCGTTAGTTGGCCGCCGAGACATATCCAACACTTTCACCTTCAAGACTCAACCCCTCAAGAATTATATTGTCGAGGATTGGATGATTGCCATTGTTGTTAACTGTCTGTTTGATTGTATTATGATGTGTACTACTCGCCATGTTCAAGAAGTATCTCTCGTGGTGATATAATATGTAGTCGATTGTTTTGTTTGCTTCTTTACCACGCATCTATGAAGAGAATATTGTAGCAAGTATTGTAGACTAAGAAAATTGTAGTGGAATATTCTTATTCCATATAAGTTGCATTGTTGTGGAGTATCTATCAACATATCCGATGTTGAGTCATATCTCGTGATCATTTTTGCAATCTCATAATATTGCAATTACCCGGCCTTGATGCTTGCACGACAACACTGATAATAGAGTATATAGTGCTAATGCCTCATATATACAGCTTTTACTTTGCAACAATTGACGCTAATATTGCCTCCATATCAAATAGATTATCCATCATCTGCCGCATGTTTGTTGAGGAAGATACCGACCAATAATATAAAATGACAACTCGAATTCAGCAACATATTTAGAGTTGATTGATGGTTAGGTTAGAGTTTATGGTATATAAAGATATTAACAAATAATAATGACGGGCGATGAGGATACAACACAACAAACACTACTTCGAAAGGGAGGCAAACGTCGACGTAACTTTGATCATCTCTTCTCAACCCTACCCCGAACAGCCAACGCCATAGATTCCAATTCGATGGTTGCAGACTTACCAGATACTGCAAAAGAACAAATCAAAGCATACATATTAAATCGATCTCCTGGCTCTGCTGAGATTGTTGATGCTTTATTCTGGATTGCAACTAATTATCCTAAACAGTTACGTACTAAAGAACTAGTTGAAACGATTGAAAGTGTGACATTAATTGGTGCTAAACTTAATCACTTATTAGCATCATCTGCTAATGCAGATAGAAAGAAGAATATGACAGTATATGATTTGGCATGTGGACATGGTTTGGTTGGTATTCTATTAGCATATCGATTTCCAGATATCAATGTAATTTGTATAGATAAGGAAAGAAGATCATGCTGGAGTACATATATTGAAGCATTTGAACGTTATGGTGAAAAGTCCAAAGATAATGATACTGTAATGTCCAACCTTGAGTTTAGAGAAGGTGATATAATGAACAAGTTTACACCAACATTATCTCCCAATACATCATGTTTTCAACCAAAGATTGGTGATTATTTAGTATGTATACATGGATGCAACGATCTATCTCCATTTATTATACAAACAGCTATAGATTACAATTGTGGATATGCAGTAATGCCATGCTGTTTACGTGAAAATATGTTAGGTGTGAGTACTTCAAGCTCCAATAACAATTGGGGTATGGATGATACTACTCGATATTCATTACAGGTTGGTTATTTAGCAGGCAAATATGGCTGTGAAAAAATTGTTAGTATTTCAAAGTATATTACTAATCGGTATTTGATTATTATTGGGGATTGGTATGACAAGAAGATAGAGAATGAGGAAATAGATTTGATGAATAGATAGCTGTATAAATAACAAGCACTTATCTTTACTCGCTTATATTTATCTATGCATTACTATATCAATGATGTATATTGAACTAGAAAGAAGCCAGACAATAACTTCCATATCTTATTCAAATCCATAATACCTTGAAAAGAAACTTGACAATTTGCTGCTACTCGAACCTTTGTCTTGAGGTACTCGAGCCTCATCTTTGACTGCTATGACTTTATCAATAACCAATTCATCTTTTGCAAAGCTATACATAACTGGAGAAATGAAAGTGCATTTCGAACCACGAGAGCTCTCGAGATCTTCCTTATCTACCAATGTGGTACTTGCAGGGCACTGTCCAAAGTCAACCACTACATCCATGCCATCCGTGTTCTCAAGTTGTTGGACGATTCTACAACCAGCCATTATCACATTGTTCTGGAGACTTTCATATCTATTGATGTTTGTTTCGCTAACTCCTTGGCATCTCAAGTAATCGGAATGATTTGCCATGTCTTTGCAAGTCTTATCATGGCCAAGATTCCAGCTTTCCGATTGGCAGGATAGACTGCAGTAGCACTCCACATTGCAACCACTGCAGAAATAGAGACTGCTTCTGTCAAATTGTTTCAAACAATTGCAACATGTGGATGAAGTGCCCAACTCGATAGATTCCTCGATGAGAGATACTATATCAGTAGAGGATGACTGGGCTGACTGGGCTGTGTCTAATACCGAAGAGATTTCAGATCTCTTCTCACGCAGAGCACGTGATGTCTTCTTGTGCATTGACATTTCACATAGAGCCTCAGCAATTAGTGTTGATTGTTCGGCCGATCCATTAGCTACTAACAAATCTGTTAATCCATTCTGAATCGCAACTGCAAATCTAGTATCACTCATTTGAATATCCTCATGTACATCGTCAAGTCCAAGGATGACCAGCATCATTCTTAGTGCAAACTTGGCCGACGAGCCATCTCTTTTCCCATACTTAATCAACTCTGCTATAACTTGACCATCCACCTTATCATTTACAATTAGACTTTCAATGATATATACGAGGGCGGTAGTATCCTGCTGTTGCCCTTCATTCATCGTTCTTAGAAACCCCACAACTGTGGATTCACTGCACTTAGGATCATTGCTCAAGAGAGGAGTAGATGCTATTAGTTCCATCAAATCTGTATTTGTACATGTTTCAAGTACCAAGTCTATAGCTCTTTGTGCATCTAGACAGCCGTCAGAAAGAGAATCATCCTGTTTCAGCCATGTAGCGTCTGTGATGATATCATCTCGACTAACTCTGTAACATGCAGCCTGTGCAATAAACGGAAGAAGTCCATCATATGATAACATAACCAAACTACTTTCCTCTCCCCTCATCAAGTTATTAACTAGACAAAAGAACGAAGATAAACATTTGTACCAGTATTCTTTGCTTTGAAAGAGCTTCCTTTTCTCATCATCAATCATGCAGGCAATTAACTGTCCAATACTTTTTGCAATTGTCAATTGAATATCCTGTGCACGTTCACATTGAAGCATCATTGAAAGAATATCTATCCACTAAAAACAAACATAAGAGTATGTGAATGATATTGAATACAATCATATGATAGAACATAGCATATACGTACCATAAAGGACATCGTTTGGAGCTCTGATGAAACCACACTCTTCATAAATGCAGACATTTTCTTATCAGCCTTTCCCAGAAAGCGCACGATATCAATATGTACACCATTTTCTAAGAGAACCTCAGATAGGATTGGTCCAATGTGCTGACATACAAGATTCTTTCCAATCACAGATGTGCCTTCGTATATCCCTTGTCGAAGATCGTCCTCGTAATTATGAATATAGTTGTCAACGATTTTTCGTCTATCCTCCATCTTGATGAGGCTCCGATCACTAAATACCCTCATATCTGCACCAGGCGTCATACAAGGGTGATAAATTTGGGTTGCTCCATCCTCTCCAAAACTAATACGACAACCGTCTGCTCTTAGTTGCCTGTACATCTCCTTCACACTTGGGTTGTTACTCTCCTTCTCTATTTTCTTTTGCACTTTAGTCTTCTTCTCGCCTTTGTTGTTTCGGCCCTTCTTTTTATTATTACTACGCGGTGGCATGATCTATTATTACGCTATACTTATACAGCAGTAACTATTGTCCAGTGTACTCAATCACCTATCACCACCTGCTACCACTGAGCTACTGTTCTTTATTGCATGCAATGAATCATCATCGCTACTGTCTCGATTCTTTGCGATATGAAATGAGATTTCTCACCAAAAGACGTTCGCCGCTGCCCATCTAATATCATAGAGGTATATATTATGTGCTGCCTTCTATGTTGAATATATATCATCAACATCAAACAATCGCATCAATAGCCATCAATCATGGGCAAATCATCTGAAAAAGACAATGTTGTATCGCCAAAGTTATTGCTAAGATATTGTGTGTTATGAGTTATGAGTACGTACCTCCTGCCGACAATGATGAGTTAAGTCAGCCTATGGCTGACATGTCGATGCAGCACTCTCAGTCCTCTAATTATCAAGATGAATTTGATCAAGATGATGGTACCACCCCCAGCAAGAAGCAACGTGGCAACGATCATCTCGTTATGGATGTGGATAATAAGGCTGAGGAGTCTCCTACTTTGCAGGATGAGAAGAGTCAAGACCCTCCAGTTGAGAATAGCCAGACCGAGCGCTGCGGTCTTGTTTTAGTTGTTGGTACAGATTTGATCACTCCAGTTGATGTTCGAGAGTTTGCTAATGGTTTCTTGGAAGGAACATCTCTTCCAGCTTCTGCCTTTACTACTGGTATGTGGGACGTTGAAGACTATTGCATCATGATTCAGGCGGATTCTCATGTTCTTTCAGAGTTAGACAGCTCCATAGGCAATGCCACCATCTATGGTGTCTCTTTTGAACGTTACTTTGTTAGTATTGAAACTTGGGAGAAGTGGACCCCAGTTGTTATTGAAGGTATGTCAAATGCCGAGAACCATGCTACCAATGAGACTATTCGTATGTGCAAGATAAATTGCCCTCCTCATGGTCGTGATACTTTGGCTGCTTCCATCAAGACTGCTTCATCAGTTCATGACGTCTTTGCCTGTTACACACGGCTAATGCAGTCCACCCTTCCTGGCACGAATGAACAGGCATAGACCTATTTCAATGTCGAGATTTACACTGTCCTTTTGCTCATTGCCCACAACATGCACGAGCTGATAAGCCCACTCCAATGTCCAAGTCTACTTTACGTGATCATCTCACCTCAGTCCATAAATCCGAGATTAGTCAATTATCAGATGCCCAATTAGAAGAATCCGGGCTCTTAGTATGTCGCCATTGCGACGAATATATTTGTACTAGTGACAAAGAGTTACACTCCCATATCAACAAGAAACATATCTCCAAACGTACAGCCACTAACCACGAACTTCTATCCAAGCATCTATTCGAAGAGGTTAATGGTGTACAGAAGAACCATTGGGAGGAAGGATTAGCCTTCTTAAAGTCACATGAATTTACTGAAGCTAGCCTTCGTCAGAC
>Ga0214480_100792_pt1 | contig 15319 bp, 14 predicted proteins | sample M1_20Mar14CPVII9_3_FD_165042 | JGI IMG/M metagenome (GOLD analysis project Ga0214480, IMG submission 165042) | Marine eukaryotic communities from Monterey Bay, California, United States - M1_20Mar14CPVII9sort6BwellE17 | ecosystem: Environmental > Aquatic > Marine > Unclassified | place: USA... | reverse complement strand
GGTGCTCTATGGCTATGGTTCTCTAGTTAATAATAGCATCAGCAGTATCAGTATCTCATTAGCCGTGCTACATATCTCTTACTAGTATCATATCAGCATATTTAAACTCGACTCGGAGAGCAAAGCAATTTATTAATATTAAAAAAATATATATCCATCTCATAGTTATTCAATATCAAGAGCGTCCTCTTGGTATGCGGGGTAACGGCGTCGTCGCTGTATCGACATGCTGCCTTTGCTGCTGTAAGTTCATATTCGATATCGAAGTTGTTCATATTCATGTTATTTTGTTGTACTATTGTAATATCTTCTTTTTGTTTCAGATATATCACACAACCGCATTTAAATTTAAATTGATTCAACTTCAACTACCGTACACTAACATATTTATAATATCTCATATGATATATGCACAAACATAACACGTATGGCCATACACATGTGATATGATATGATCAAAAGGCAACCCCCGATCCATCATCCTCGTCTAAGGAATCCTACATTGTCATGATGAAAGATGAACCAATTTTAACTCATGACATTGATACAACACAATCGAATCACGAGAGGAAGCTTAACCGCAAGAGGTACGTAGATACATACAAAGATATCCCATAATGATATGTATATTATCAATTTATAATATCTAATGCATATCATATGCTCAAAATATGAATTCTCTCGCCACATTACATACAGTGCAAACTCTAATGCAAAGAACAAGAAGCATAAGAAGCTTCTCAAGAATAAGCATGCCCAAGCTGCCGAGACTGCTGGTATCTCCAAGAAGGATATGGTACATGAGTGTTACTATTGCTCAAATGGATTCCAAGCGTTTATGACTGAAGATCAAGCTGCTGCAATGGGCAAGCAAGAAGGTGTAGCTCGAGTTGTAAAGGATAAACGTGTCAGTATGGATGATGGCATGCCCACTAGTGGGGGTAGTGGTAGACGTTTGAGTGAGAGTAGTTTATCGTCGAATGTTAATCCAATTACTTCTTCGGTATGGAGTAGTCAAGTTAGACCACCCAAGAAACGGGATCTTACAGACACTTCACCTGAATTTATTGGCTTGACTGCCCCTGCTGGACCGTGGGCTCGAGGATATGATGGAGAGGGTGTCGTTATTGGTGTGATTGATAGTGGTCTCTGGCCAGAGCATCCAAGCTTTGCCGATAATGGTACATATCCATCACTTGATGGCTTTGTTCCCAACTCGGACAGTCTACCATGTGAGTTTGGCAATACAGCACATAATGCTGATGATTCTCGATTCACGTGCAATAACAAGTTGCTTGGAGCAAGGCTAGTGATGGATGTTTTTCGGCGTATTACGAAAGGATTTGGCAGTGATCAGTTTGACTCGGCACGTGATGATTTTGGACATGGTACCCACACAGCCTCAACGGCTGCTGGTAACAGGGATGCCTCCTCTTCCTCCTCAATCTCCTGATATCATCAGGCCTGATATTACTGCACCAGGTCTTAATATCCTAGCAGGTTATTCCCCCAAGTCCAATGAAGGTCCCCCTGAACTGTTTGCTTTCCAGTCTGGAACGTCTATGGCGAGCCCTCACATTGCTGGTATGTTTGCATTAATTAGCCAAGAACATCCTGATTGGTCACCGGCAATGGCCAAGTCGGCTCTAATGACCACATCCTACCAAAATGTATCAAAGTTTGACATGGATGGTAGATTGGTACAAGCCGAACCTTTTGATATGGGATCGGGACATGTTAATGGTGGCAAGATTAACAAGGGCTCGTTTTTACAGCCCGGTCTTGTTTTCGATGCTTTATATGATGACTACATTGCCTTCCTTTGTGATGAATTGTCACCTGAGGATTTGTTGTCCTTGTACAATCCAAGCAGTAGTACATGTTGTGAAGAATTGGAGTCTCAAGACATATCTAAAAAAGCATCGGATCTCAACTATCCGTCGATTGGTATTTCAAGTATCATTGGTACTAAGACTGTGACCCGTAAGGTTACTAGTGTAGCCAAGGAGAAGGGATATCGTGAGTATGATGCTGTTGTAGTTAACCCCGAAGGATATGAAGTGTCCGTGGAACCGAGTACTATTCGCTTGAAGCAAGGGGAAACAGTATCATTTGAAGTGACTGCTACGAATGTTGATTCTCCAATTGATGTGTGGAAGTTTGGCAGTCTTACATGGGTCGAGAAGACTGGCAAGTATGAAGTCTATTCTCCAATTGCTGCTAAGTCCATCCTTTTTGATTACCCGTCTAACGTATTAGGAGGAAGCGATGTAGTTGGTACCTCAAGTTTTGATGTATCATTTGGATACACTGGCAGTTATGAAAATGAAGCGTATGGACTTGTCCCAGCAACAATTAAGTCGGGTACAGTTGAGGATAATCTCTTTGGAGGAATATATCGAAATGCTGCGCTGGAATCATTTGATGTTCCCAGTGGGGCGAAAAAGTTTGCCGTTGCTATCTCATCAGTTGCGATTGGTAATCTTATTACCATTGAAGTTTTCAAACCTAACTCATTCACAAATCCTTTCACGTATACCATTAATGGTGGATTGAATAACGCTATTATTCAAATCTCTTCATCACCTGAAGAAGGGCGGTGGAATATGATAATTCGATCAGAAAAACCAAATGCCTCATATGATTTGTATAGCTGGATTCTTGGTCCTGATGGTGATACCCTCAGTGTGGTGAACGCTCCAGAATCAGCTTTGACAGATAAAAAAGAAACGATTGATTGCAAGTGGGAAGAAGTAAATTCAAATGAATGGTATTACGGTTTCATTACACATATTGGAAATGATGACACTCAGCTTGGGAGTACTACTGTTGAGATTGACAATCGTAATACTGCCGAGACAATTCCAGTAGTTAGCCAGATGAGTGAGGTTGTCGAGGAACCAGCACATGAGCAGCCTACATCAAGTAGTAGTGACATGGCTAATCAAGTCTCGGTTTGGGCGTATGCGTTTATGCCTGTCGCCACAATGATGATGATCATGCTTCAGAAGTGGGAGTAATGTCTACTTGGAAGAGTTGATATAGGGGGTTATTATTTGTTTTAGAGATGTTGGTACAAGTGTAAGCTGCAAGTCGTGAGGAGGAAGGATGACATTGGAATACTTCGGCCACTTGTACATTGGGGGCTCTGGCTTGTGCTTCAATCATTTAAGAGTTGATCAATATCATTGATTAGTCTGATTACTGATGAGAAGTAGGCCCGATAGGTATAGATAATTGAAATAGTGCAATAAAGAATCACTTATGTCTTCAAAGTTGTGCTTAGTGTAACGAATATGTAAACATTTTACTCGTTATGTACATGTTGCAAGGGTGGGGATAAAGTTAACACCACCTCACAACTATCAAATCGACAATCCCTCTACTTTGAGGGATTTGGACTAGTATTGTAAGCATCCTCCAATGCATCCTCTTCACTATCACCCAATTGTATTAACACAAATTCATACACTGGGAATATAATAGCATTGACAGGAAATGCTCGACAAAGCGTAACACCCAATCCTCTAAACATATATCTCCAACCATGTTCTTTTACTAAATCATAACCAACCTTCCACATACTTATACGTTTATCCAGCGATCCAGTTTGTATTTGTGATTTAATAACATCAAAGGGATATATTATTGCCCATGTAAATGCACCACTAATCCCACCCGCTAAGGCACTTGCCGCCCAAGCATGTGCATGACTGGGTATAGGATGATCATCATCCTTCTCTTCTAATAATGACTCGACACGTTCTTTAATCGTGTCATATGTTGCAAAGTACATACCAAATGCGGGTGTTTCTCTCCATAATGTTACGCCCATACCTCTATATAATCCATTGAATAATCCATATTGCTTAAGTATTGTTGTTGTACAGTGGATTGGACCTTTATATATATTATTTGTATTAGTTTGTAATCGACATTTAATGTGTTCCATTGGACATATGACAAGTGCTTGTGCTGTACCGGCTGCTGCACCGCACATGAATACCTTGAAGGTGCTTTGAATTGGATCTTCTGTCTTTGTTGATGTTGTGGATGGTTTGTCGTCTATTATGTGTGTAGAAGATATTGTATTGTTGAATGACGTTTCTATACCCTTTTCTATCGAATGCTGTATCTCTAATGAATCTGTTCTTCTATGAGATTCACCAACTTCTATATAAGTCTCATTGTTTCTTTCAAAATAGTCTTCCCATAACCTTGTACACGTTCCAAAACTAGCAAATATGATAGCATTAACAATTGCGGCAGTACATAATGGAGCCGCCATTCCCTTGAATAGTGATTGAAATGAACCAACACCATTGCTGGAAGAAGAAGATGTTTGTAATCGGACTTTGATAGTATCAAATGGATCTGTTTTTATAGTAGATTTGTATTTGTGTGAGAATGATATAGTTTAGCATATTGTATGATAAATAGCACATGCAATGAGATAAGTAACACAATATGTATGTATGTGTACTTCTCGAGAATTGATATAAATGGCATATGTATATCGCAATATGATACTTTTGAAAGCAGTATATAATAAAGAACTTACGACCAACAATAACAGACATTGAACCAGCAACACCCCCGGCTATAAGATCATGTAGGGCTGATACACCTTTGCTTCCTACTCCAATACTACTATTGCTATCTACTCCACTGTTGACATCGGCGGAGATGACGTCTACTTTTTCTATCACTTCTGATGACATTGTTGCATACTTGATTAGTACACTGGGAGCAGCGATATGATACTGTCAACTCTATTATACTACCATCAACTTGCAGTGCACCTAACTCTCTGAGAGACCCAACTCAAAACTACAGAACTATCTTACTCTCCTTGAAAAAGGAGGTTGCCATTTTATTCCCGTTTCGATAGCCAAATAAAGTACTGAGTGTTACTTGTACCTATATATTGGTAGTAGAAGATCATATAACAATACATATGACATCGATTCCAACATTAGGAGAAGAAGCTTCCTTTCCACTCGATACCGGCGGAGGCAGTGGAGGTCTCACAGTTCGTCATGGCTCGTCACTTTCTCTCATGACGAATGTTTGCTCGTTTCTTGGTAAGCTTATTATATAAGAGAGAGGGATCATATTGGTATGTGATGCTTTTACTAACAAATGCCCTAACCACTTCTTTTTTACGTATGCCATTGTTATATGTTGTTAGCTGCACCTGAACAATCAGATAGTTTCAACTATGTTGATCCAACGTCAGACCATCATAAATGGAAGAGGAAGGGATTAAGTTTATATTATGCATGTGTTGTTGATAATACAAATACATCTACAGATGGTAGTGGCGGAGTCATCTGTGCTCTTCGTGCCGCCACAGAAAGTACTAATAACAACAATAACAACAAAGCACCAATCTTTCTAATTGATTACGTATACTCCCATCCATCCCATCGTGAAAAAGGTATTGCCGGTAAGCTTATTACAAAAGTATTATCAATGGCTAAATCCAATGGAGCTACCCTCTGCGTTCTTAGTATTGAGGAGTCATGTGTCTATTGGTTAGAAAAGCATAACTTTTTATTATGTCAAAACAGTATACTCAACGAACGATTGAATGTCTTCCCTGATACATATTTACTCATTCATAAAGATTGCAGTATTGATAGTGGAAATGATAATGGAGTTGTTCTTACTAACAACAATTCAGCAGCAACAGATGAAATGATCCCACCACAAACATTCGTATCATCCCTCAAACAGTTACAAATTATTGGTACAACCAACCCAACAGGACTATCCGAATGTCTAATTACATTAGCAAAGCTCATCCATAATGCCAAGTATGATGAGTCCGAAAACTATCGACGGCGTATCCGTATAAACAATCCAATTATACATTCCAAGGTTATGGCATTTGGTGGTGAGGCTTCGATGAATTTACTACAATGTTGTGGATTTGAATTGTCTGTGAACGATGACGGTGATGCGATATTGAAGTTTGTGGATGCATATGAGTATAAGTGGTTGGATGGTGCTGTTGCTCAATTGGAGTATGAGGGTAGTAGGTAATACGAGGTTACACAAGATAGATGCCTGCTCTTATTTGTATATGATTGGAACGTATGCAAATATAAAAGATATCAACTGATCAAAATGAGGTTCAAAATGAGAGTAGGGAAGATGGAATAGTCTTCAGAGAAGATATCTAATTGGATAGTAGACTGGACAGATTCTCAATATCTCTCTTTGTTGCACTATTTCAATTATATACCTATCGGGCCTACTTCTCATCAGTAATCAGACTAATCAATAGTATCGATCAACTCTTAAATGATTGAAGCAAGCCAGAGCCCCCAATGTACAAGTGGCCGAAGTATTCCAATGCCATCCTTCCTCCTCACGACTTGCAGCTTACACTTGTACCAACATCTCTAAAACAAATAATAACCCCCTATATCTACTCTTCACCTTTAGTAGACCTTACTCCCACTTCTAAAACATGATTACCATCATTGTGACCGCAGGCATAAATGCACACGCCCACACCGAGACTTGATTAAGCATGCCATTACTACTTGATGTGGGCTGTACATGTGCAGGTTCCTCGACAACCTCGCTAATCTGGCTAGCCAATGTAATTGTATCGGCAGTATTACGATTGTCAATCTCAACAGTAGTACTCCCAACAAGCTGAGTTCCATCGCTTCCAGTATGGAAGATGACACCGAGGTACAATTTGTCGTCTGCTGCATCTTCCCAAGCAAAGTCGATCTTTCCAGTTTTACCACTTACCGCTGATTTTGGAGAATCTAACACGCTAAGACTACTACCAGGAGATTCAGGGATGATCCAAGTGTATAATACATCAACATTCCCAGTAGAAAATACTGTCCAGGTTCCTGGTTTAGGAAAATAAAAATTAAAGACACCTCCATCAACAAAAATTTCCTTTACCAACTGACCTGCAAGCTGATCTTCACTGTCAAAGATTCGTACATTTCCATCTTGTCCCAAACCAAATGCTACTCGAAACAATACCGTCCCAGGGGGGATATCAAATGTTGCTTTGGTTGGATAATTGTCGATATTTGTCGTGGTTGCAGGAAAAAGTCCATACGCTTCAGCTTTATAACCACCAGTGTATCCAAATGATACATCAAAGCTTGAGGTACCAACTACACCGCTTCCTCCTAATACGTTAGATGGGTAATCGAAGTTTTGAACTAGCTTGACAGCAATTGGAGAATAGACTTCATACTTGCCACTCTTATCAACCCATGTAAGAGACCCAAATTCCCACACATTGAGTGGAGAATCAACATTCGTAGCAGTCAATTCAAATGATACTGTTTCACCTTGCTTCAAGCGAATAGTGCTTGGTTCCACTGACACTTCATAACCTTCTGGACTAACTACAACAGCATCATACTCACGATATCCCTTCTCCTTGGCTACACTAGTAACCTTACGGGTCACAGTCTTAGTACCAATGATACTTGAAATACCAATCGACGGATAGTTGAGATCTGTTGCTTTTAAAGAATAACCTTGAGACTCCAATTCTTCACATGTACTACTGGGAGTATTGTACAAGGACAACAAATCCTCAGGTGACAATTCATCACAAAGGAAGGCAATGTAGTCATCATATAAAGCATCGAAAACAAGACCGGGCTGTAAAAACGAGCCCTTGTTGATCTTGCCGCCATCAACATGTCCCGATCCCATATCAAAAGGTTCGGCTTGCACCAGACTACCATCCGCGGCAAACTTTGATACATTTTGGTAAGATGTAGTCATGAGAGCTGACTTGGCCATTGCCGGTGACCAATCAGGATGTGCTTGGCTAATTAATGCAAACATACCAGCAATGTGAGGGCTCGCCATGGACGTTCCTGATAGTAAAGCAAACAGTCCAGGTCTAGGGGACTCGCGGTTGGACTTGGGGGAAAAACCTGCTAGAATTTTAACACCTGGTGCAGTAATATCAGGCCTGATAATATCAGGAGATTCATTAGTTGGTCCCCGACTTGAGAAATCCCCAATAACTGGGGCATCCTTGTCAAGTACTGGTACAGTGATCTGAGCCACTGCATTGTTACCGGCAGCCTTGATGTATGCCTTAATCGCGAGTCCGTCATTGTTGTTGATGTGTACCGAGGGAACTGAATGGTTCTCAGCAATCCGACTATCACCAGCATTTGCATTATACAGTATCATTCCCTTGCCACCTGCATCAAATACCGCTCTGCTCTTATCTAAAACTAAAAGTCGAGCCCCTCCACGCTTGCATAGAACAATTTTGCCTTTGACCACTTTCTCATCAAGCTCACTTAGCAAACACAACTCACTTCCTGCATCCATAGCATCCACAAGAGGTAACTCCCCATCTGTACCATCAGTAATTGATAGGCCAGTATACTCCCAGTCACCATCACTAGAAGAAACAGATCCTTGAAGCTTAATTGCCGCTTGAGTGCTTGCTGCCACTACAGTATACCATGGAGATGACTTGAATGTGGTCGATGGATTTGGACCATCATTGCCAGCAGAAGTAGCCACAAGGATACCTGCTTTGTCTGCATTCAGAAAGGCAATATCTTTAACTGAAGCCAAACCATCAGATGAGCCACCTTGAATAGAATAGTTAATGACATCCACACCATCTTGACATGCATAATCAATGGCCTTCATCAAGTCTGAATCAAAACCACCTACATTTGGAGGTGCTTCTAGGGCTTTGTAGGCAATAATACGGGCACGAGGAGCCATACCCGAAATCTTGCCAAGGTCTACTTCATTGATGATTGCATCAACATCCCTATTACCAGCAGCGGTTGAGGCTGTATGGGTACCATGTCCAAAATGATCACGTGCCGAGTCAAACTGATCAGGACCAAATCCATTCACTTCACGAAAAGCATCCATCACTAGCCTTGCTCCGAGCAACTTGTTATTGCATGTGAATGGAGAATCATAAGGATTATGTGCTGTATTGCCAAACTCACATGGTAGACTGTCCGAGTTGGGAACAAAGCCATCAAGTAATAGATATGTACCATTATCGGCAAAGCTTGGATGCTCTGGCCAGACACCACCATCAATCACACCAATAACTACACCCTCTCCATTAATATCCATATCCCATGGCCCCCCCTTATCAGTCAAGCCAATAAATTCAGGTGTAGTAATCGTTAGATCCCGAACCTTGGGTGGCCTACCTTGATTACTCCATACCGAAGAAGTAATTGGATCAACATTCGACGATAAACTACTCTCACTTAAACGTCTACCACTACCCCCACTATTGGGCATGCCATCATCCATACTGACACGTTTATCCTTTACAACTCGAGCTACACCTTCTTGCTTGCCCATTTCAGCAGCTTGCTCCTCATTCATAAACGCTTGGAATCCGTTAGAGCAATAGTAATACTCATGTGTCATATCCTTCTTGGAGATACCTGCAGCCTCGGCAGCTTGGGCATGCTTATTCTTGGAAGCTTCTTATGCTTCTTGTTCTTTGCATTAGAGTTTGCACTGCATATGTAGTGAATGATTGGATATGTGGAAGTGGAGAGAATAATATTTTGAGCATATATATATATATATATATGATGTGCATTAGATATTAATGTAATTTGATAGTAAGGGTTATCGGGGATATATCTTTGTATGCATCTACTACGTACCTTTTGCGGTTAAGCTTCCTCTCCTGATTTGATTGTGTTGTATCAATGTCATGAGTTAAAATTGGTTCATCTTTCATCATGACAATGTAGGATTCCTTCGATGGCGATAATGGATCATCATCAGGGGCGGTTGTCTTTTGATCATATCATATGAGTGCATATGTTATGTATGGCATATGTTAGGTATTGTACATATCATATGAGATATCATATAGAAACGTGTTAGTTTATAAGTAGTTGAAAGTTGAATATTGATGCGTGGTGATTTAAGATAGATATACGATAGTAAGATACAATAGTATATAATAGTACTCTAGTACATCACATATGAATATATGAACTTACAGCAAAGGCAGCATGTCGATACGACGATACTGTTACCCCGCACACCAAAAGGACGCTTTTGATATTGAATAACATACGAGATGGATATTGAACTTAAATAATTTGCCTGAGTCAAGTCCAAGATTTTTAAATGCTGAACAGATAAAGTCAAAGTATGCACTAAGCGTGGGGTATAGCATCGACCAACTTTTGTATTATGCGACCAACTTTTGTATTTCAAGAGTTCTCACATACTAAAAAATTGAGCGAAATTCAAAATACAAGAATCCCAATAAGATGTCTCAGGATATATTGGCAGTGATGTTTAATACCGTTTGAAAATCACTCTTCTTCCAAATTGACTACCTTTGTATATCAACTAGCAAACACATTAACCTTGCTTAAGCTTATGGATCGTCTTGCCAGAGATCAAGATATTGAAGCAATCAAGATTCTTAAGAAACTATTGCTCTTGTTGTCAATCGGGGCAGATGTAGATAACAGTGACATCTATAATGTGACTCACCAAGATGGTAAGCAGACAACTGTACACCTAGCCACCAAAGTTGTTCATTATGGTCATACATACACAATTCCAACATGTAATTGTGGAGACTTCTGTTCCTTCTCCGTCATGTGCCCCTGCATCATCAGATGCTTATCAGTATCTCCAGGTAGACGAGTATTGGATGAATGTTTTTACAGGCCTGAGATGCTTCGTCAATGTGGATATCAAGATGTTCCAGTATATGATCATATTGAATTATGACAACGGACGAGCCTACAGTTGCATCAGAACGAACTCTCAACAATCAAGTATCAAGTTAGCGTGGTGCCTACCAAGTACTTTAACAAGTTTGGAAAGACGTCACCTTTTGAGATACCTGTTTACTGAATTGACAGCCTGTGTGTCAAGAGGAGGTGACAGAGCTTTGCAATTTTTCAACATATTTATTAGTTATTGTTGGAAAGGTGATGGCATCAATTGGTGCATCTTTTGGTGTGTTCTTAGCCCACTCGTCGGATGGCTCTATGTGCATCAAATTTAATTTGTTTATACTATCAGGCCGGTTATTCTTCGATTATTTTTGACGCATATCTTTAATAAATAAAGCCAATTTATGTTCTAATCCTACCCCTGCTCTCTTGGGATATCGCTGTCTTAAGGTGAAGAATTCATCGAGTAAATCACAATTAATATCAAAACGATCCTCGTCGTCGATATAGTCCTCACACCCAAGGCCTCGGAATAATGCACTCTAACCGACATATTGAAATAGAATATAGGTAGATAATATGGACGACGGCACTATTGTATCATAATGATATATATCATATCGTATCGTTATGTGATAGGAGTATTGTTGTGATATACTACTGCCAATCAAATAATTTCTAATAACTACTACTCAATAAATATCACTAATCGTCCCACGAAACCACTACTGTTGGAAAGAGCGTTAAAAAATGGTCTAGATTGTATATTTCCAGTACATGAAGTGGTATATTCAAGTACTACTAATAATAGCAAGTTGCGGCATTGATGTATCGTATGCTGTGCTCTAGAAGAGTAGGTATTTTTTTGTAGTTGTGGTGATAGCCAAAACTTTTATCTTTTCTCTTGAAAAGAAGAGGAAAAGGAGGAAGGAAAGGAAGAGAAAGGGAAGGGAGAAGAGAGGGAAGAAGGAGGGGAGAGATTGTACACATACAAGACTATGCATTTCAGCTGGTATGGGTCCTTTGACTCTCAAACTCTTTGCTCACGGCGTGCGGCGGTATACTTCGGTGGGTGAATAATACGAGGGGGTCGATTATTATTGCAATAAATGATGTATGATTCCAATATGAGATGCTCATCAACAAATCTTTCATTGGTGTCACGGAGAATCTATCATGCTAGGCTGCTATCATCACGCTCTCTGATATTAAACCCTACGTCCACTTTACAATGCTATCCATTGCAATTAATACCATCCGTCGTCGTGCCGCTACCCCGCTGGCTTTAAATGCCACAACTCGACGAACATCTCCCAGTATCTTCTTTGTTCAAAATTCTTCTCCTCTTCGATGTGTCAATTCTCATCACTGCATGAGTACTACGAATGCTTATGCTTGTGATTCTCCTGATGGAATTCATGATTTGCAAGATTTGGTAAGATTTTCGTGTATATTAACCGACGATTCATTAACAAGCACAAGTTTGCAAGGGATCAGAAAAGACATATGATTATGATGTGCATAAGATATGTGCACAACTTTTTTGCATTGCATATCTCGACATAATATATGCTCATGTATCTCTCCTCAATCTCTATACATATGGTAGGAGGAATCAAGTGATTGGGCAAAACGAATCATTGACGTCTCTGCAGTGTTAGAAGACGCTGATAAAATTACAGCCACACATGAATCGGTACTTAACAATAAACAAATCTATGCTTGTGATGCACCAGATGGGGAGCATGATTTGGAAATGGAAGAAGAACATCTCAACGACGTCAACTCTATTATCAATCAAGCTTCGGTTCTAGAAGATCCCAACGAGGTGAGAGATATGCAACATCGTCGTGAGGAACAAAATAAGAAGAGGTTGGACACAGACTTTTACAATTCAAAGTATTGATCGACTGACACTGAACGAGATGGACTTTGGAGTTTGCTATTTTTACTGTATTATGCTATTGCTTAATTTGACTGTTTTATGAATATGAAAGATAAAGAGCTTCGGTTCTACTGGCTACTGGTAAACTAAAACTATATACTACATACTACTTCAAACTCTCTACATATTTAGTTATATGGACATATGTGAGTGTTGTTCAAAGGAAGTTACTAGAACTATCATTCTACTAGACTATATGGCTAACTTCTTCTTCTTCTTAATCCCCCAATCTGTATACCCCCCTCTTTCTCCATCTCTACTGAAGCATAGACTCTTGGTTTTTAGTTGTATGAGTAGTAATCCTCTGCACTGTCCTCCTCCTCGTCATCATAATAGTCCTCCGAATCACTCTCGTCTTCATCATCGTATGAGTCCTCATCATAACTGTCAAAGAGGAACTCAGCAATGAAGTCAATCTCATCTTCCTCGTACATATCAAAGAAGTCAGCAAGTGGCTCTTCCTCATACATGTAGCAGGGACAACCGTCAATAGAGATCTTTGTTTTACCAGTATTCTTGGTTAGCCGATTGCAAGCGTTGGCACAGTTCTTCCCTTTACGCCCAACCTTCTTGCCCTTCTTTGCTGCACGACGTCCAGCTTTCTTGGCTTTTTTCCCTGCGTTGTTCCCTGCTTCCTTCCTTGCCTTCTTAGCAGTCTTCTTTGTTGCACGAGCATCCTTCTTCGCTGTGTTTTTAACCTTCCTTGCGGCACTCCTTGCTTTCCGTCCAGCTGCCCCTTTACCATGAAATCTAAATATGTGTACGTTGTATGGTATATCAGAGAGAGAAGATTGACATTGATATGAGAGTTGGTGAAGGAGTTTGTGTCGAGTAGTCGAGAATATACTCACCCGCGGCCGTGTACGTGCTTAGCTGGATTGTTGTATGCTTCTACTTCATCATACTCATAATCATAATCGGCAACGTGACGAAGATGAAGACGGGGCTACATGTATTGCAATGAGACAATATGAGAAGGATGATGAGTGGATAATAATGTTGGTGATATGAGCATCAATGATACTTTTGATTCATAAAATAAACTTACCTCAGAGGCACTCGATAGAGTAGCGCTAGCGACGATACAGGCAACGGTTGATAATACTAATTTCATGTTTGATAAAGTTGTTTAATACTACACTGCAATGAAAGTATGGGGATAGCTCCAGTTGTTGAACTTATTATGTGATGAAATCTTTCTCACTTGTCGTCAACTCTCCTCAGGATTATGAACTCGTGTCGTAGGTACGAGTATCGAGGTATCCTTTATGAAAAAAGAGTACACTCTTGTGCACAAATCGAGGTGACACATAATATAGCAAGTCTATCTACCTCATGTTGCTGATGATATTACATTAATTCTCTATTTAAACCCCCCAACTTCTTCACACGTCTGGCATCAGCAAATGCCTCTGATGTCCTAAAAACAGAGGTATCTTTGCCCCATTTGCAACCTACCATACATACACATTTGGTCCCTTCAAGGGTTGGATAGTGTGCAATGATCAATACTGGTAAATATAGAAGAGGAAAGGTGTTTGTATCTTTCATAGGAACTACCATAGTTTGCAGTAGTGCTCTTCCTATTGTCGCATACCTAAATTACTCTAACTCTAAAATTTGAGAAGAGGATACTCGGACTCGAGGCATTAGATCAGGTTGCTATTTACTTTACTTTAACTAGCACGAGATGTTTAAGCTTATGAGTACTTCCAATTAACAATGGTATAATGTAGATGCTCTGATCATCATATCTCAGGTAATACTTCAAAGGTATCTTCAAAAGAACACAAACTTAAGCACCCGATACCTCGTTATACTTGATAGAATGCTCAAGATGTGAATCGTAACCTTAGAGTTGATACTGCTACTTGTCATATCAGATGATGTAAGTCTACTTGTGTCTCATCTCTTCTCTACCCAGGGCAAAGGCCTTTGTATTTGTACATATCTTGTGATCAATTATCACATATCACCGTCTTCTTTACTTCATACTCATACTCATACTCCACTTCCCGACACTATCATACATTTAATATACACAGTTAGCTCATCATACAACATCATTCTTTCTATACTATTCCACACTCGATATTATTTGTTTCCTATCTCTCTTGATATATCTCTTCTTTGCTAAGCTGACTCTATTTAATAGTCGTCTCGATAATACAGACACAGATGGCCACGAGTTACTTTTATCGTCAACTGTACTCTTGTTCAAATCGTTGGCTAGTGAATTTGCAAAGGTTAGTAATACCTCATCGTTTGTATCGTCATCGAATTGATACACCTTTACTTGACCTATGTCGTCGTCGATTTGGTTGTTGTCATCATCTTCGTCGTCGTCGTTGTTGTTGTGGTTTGTTGGTAGTGCTACTAACCTGCCGATGTGATTCTTTGCTGTCACCGTCATCCTATATCATTATCAATATCAAACCATACTTGGTTCTAATTGCAATACTGGCCACTACCCGTATTGCCTTTGTTGAATCTATTGCTCAACAGAACAATGTTCTGTCTCAGGGGGGGGGGGGGGGTGGGGGGGGGGGGGGGGGGGGGGGGGGGGTGTCTTTAGTTTATTTAGGGTCTACTCTCCACACACTCTCGGCTAAAAAGTGTTTCGTGGTATTGAAATCTCATCCCCTCGATGAACTGCCTCTTC
>Ga0214480_100790_pt1 | contig 15340 bp, 13 predicted proteins | sample M1_20Mar14CPVII9_3_FD_165042 | JGI IMG/M metagenome (GOLD analysis project Ga0214480, IMG submission 165042) | Marine eukaryotic communities from Monterey Bay, California, United States - M1_20Mar14CPVII9sort6BwellE17 | ecosystem: Environmental > Aquatic > Marine > Unclassified | place: USA... | reverse complement strand
AATGAAAGAACTTGTAAACCACATTCCCAGACATATATCTTATGAACATCATACAAGAACATATTGACCCGATTGCAACTTACCTTATGTATTGTCTTAGTGCTATACATATTAGCTCGAGTTGAAGAAGTAAAAGAGAAGGAGATGGCAATGAAGACAATGCAAGTGAAGTATAATTGTGTCTCTTACTCCTTTCAAGCCGTTGCAATACTGCATGGTTATGTATTTGAGTTTAGTCGAAGGGGGTCATCATAACCAACCGTCAATCTGGGATTCATTTTTTTGAATTACTGCAATCAACCTTCAATGATACCCACCATACCCTTGAGCCCTAGTGTTCCAAGCTTATTCTCTTTGCTCTCTTCGTTGTCTCTTGTGCTTCTGTCGAGCTAATACAAGCAATCAATAAGCACAACAACATCACATGGATAGGGGAAGAAAGGCTTTACCCGTGCAGAATAAAGCATGTATGGCACGACATATACAACGATCTCAAGAGCGTCACCAACAAAAGCTTCGTAATATGAAAAGTAGTATTGATAACAAATGTCCTCGTGGTGGATCTCATCTTAAAACAAAAGCAAAGAAGAATGCTTTGATGGAAGAGAGATTTGCCCAAATTGAGACTGAGAATAGACTCCTTCTTGAAAAGATGTCACATATAATGAGATTCAAGGGTGGTATCGATTGTACGAATGATAGTGCTAAATATTCTCATTCCTTGAGCAAAGAGAGACGGAAACGTGAACTCCAGCGTATTACCAAAGATAATCAGAAGATTCTTCAAAGAATACAAGCCGCAAGACCGACATATAACCACAAACGGTGGGAAGAAGAAGCCCAGCGGAATGATGAAATCTTGCAAAACATATGTGAATTCAGACCTCAAAACTGTCGTCGTAGAACTCAAGAGCAAGAAGATGATGATTCAATCTTTGGAGGTTATCTCGACTTTTACGATAGTACCAATAGCATACCGGAGTAAATTGTTATGTTTGCCAATGTGTCGCTTCGAATATATCCAATCTTGGGATCCTCTGGAGTATCCTCCTCTGTATCACGTATAAACTTAGCTTGTCTTGTTTCTCTGTAGAGTAGTCACTATATCAGTATCGTATTACTCTTCCTTCTCTGCAGCATATTCGCTCAGGGCAAGACCTAAAGTCCACTCTACCTCATTGCCATCTACTTTGTGTGTAAATGTTATATCTCTTTTTGAGGGATGAAATCCATATCCATCCTTCAAAAGCGTCACCATGTAGACGGCTTCCAGGCATCGATGAGGCAAGATCTCTGCCATTGTATATTCATGTGCTTCATGTTGAACCTCTTCCAAGTCATCTTTCCAACTTCGGGCGCAAAATGACTCTAATGCATGTTTCAATTCTTCTATCGTTGGTGTTGGCCAGTGTACATTGATTGGATGATCGTTATCACTCAATTCTCGAAGACAATCAAGTGTGAAGAAGTAGAGAGACATTGCCATGTACTTTCCTGATATTGGAGGGTGTTTGATACCTCCAACCATTTTGTCATTAGCTTCCTCTTGTTCTTTGATACTTTCAATATTATCGTCGTACAACTCATCAAGATCAATCACATTATCATGATGTGGGATGAGTCGATTAATTTCTTTAGCGCAAAGAATTGAATTACCAGTACCGAGTAATTTGTGTCTTTTATACACCATTTGATACCCAACAAAAGAGCATGGATTGAGAATGATAGGTTCGTCATCATCTATAGAATCTTTCTCTTGAGCTTCTGATATCCATAGATCCCATAATCTAACTCGAAACTGGTCTGCTCCGTATGATAGATATGAAATAGAGAAGAACTCTTCATCTTTTAGATGAGATGGTATATCCATCATAAAATCATCTTCTGACGATTCATTGGCCACTATAGTTTCATCTCTTCTATTGCTTCTATCAGTTGTATATCGGTAAACTATTTGTGTACTACTGCCACCCATATCTAATGCACCTAACACACCATGTTTCTTGACATCATGTTTGCTATTTTGTGATATGTATGAACCAAAGATAATGTCCTCGGCATCTTGCTCACACATGCCGAATTTATTAGTACATATACCTCGATCATCAAGAGGTATTGCTTCGTTATGTTTTTTATTTGGAATCCTCAAATGAATGTGCTCAGCATTCTCTTCACACATTCCGAACTTATTTGTACATAAACCTTGATCATTATCATCTAGTTCATCTGAAACAATCACTCTTAGTTGAGCATCCACAACACGTTTCAAATAGTTGGCTGATACTGGAAGATGCACGTTCAGCGATTTGTGAAGATGAAGAAAGACAATAGTAACTCAAGTTAGTGCATACGGCTTGTAAGACAATCAAATGGAGATACATAAAGGCCAAATGATGCACTCAGAACTCAAATACTTCACGTTGATCACAATTCATGAGATAAAACAACACTAACGCGGACTTTCCTGCTCCAAAGAATGCTTCTCTATCACCATCCAATGTCATGATATCTTCTCTTCTCAAAGCAGTGAATGTAAATCTTCCATTGATGTTGTCAACTTCTTGTTCTAATAGTCCTTTGTGTAGTGCATCATAGACACGTGCTTGATCTTCAATAGATAACAATCGCATACCAGCCGTAGCTGCAATCCGTACAGGAGTACTTGAGTGATATTTCAATGGTATTATTATTGTTGCATATTCAAATAGAGGCAGCATGTGATGGGCAACATGAGTAGCATTCAGTGGCTTTTCTTTGTTATCATTTGCAAATGCTGATAATTTTACCCATGCTTTGGATGATCCTCGTCCTATACATTCATCATTACCTTCTTGATTATTAATAAACTCAAAAATATGAAGTCTTGATCCAGTAGAGCCTGCATCTATAACTATTCTAAAAGGTGATGGTTCACTACATGATGCACCTATCAATGACAAGCAGCAATGCAAAATAAATGACATCATAATTTGGTATCCTTTATGCACTCAATTACTGATCTGTGAAATCATGGGTATTAGACAAACGATCCAAGCATATAACTGGTCTAATAGACCGGCCGCCAATACACTAGCAACAACAAACAAAGTTGATGGTCAATGATAGTCAATGATGAGTCGATTAAAGGTTAATATGAAGTTTCTCATATATTTCTTTGAAATGAAGTTTCCACTATTATATGAGAGTTATCATCATAAAGAATAGGTATATAGTATATTCAGTCGGCTTGTGCTACAGTATAGGTACTGCTAAGCTGTATCAATATCGAGGCATTAGCTACTAAAGCATGTGATGCGCGTTGTGGCGTCATCTCTTGCTCTGGAAGAACACTCACATATAATAATTTCACCCAATATAACTCCAAAGAATAATATTAATTTATATGATTATGAGCAAAAGCAATAAGCCAGTTGTTATCCTTGCTGGATGGCTTGGGTGTCATCCTCGAAATCTGCGACGATATAGTCAACTATACAATAGTTTAGGTTGGGATACGATTGTACAAATTGCAAGTCCTAGGTCGATAGTTACATCAATGTCAGAAGGACCATCTTACTCTCAATCATCATCATCAGAGATGCAACATCTTGCTATCAATACATTGAAAGAACTACATGTACTTCAACCGCCATACTTTATAATTCATATATTTTCAAACGGTGGTTGTTTTCTATGGGAATGTATACGATATATATTATATGAACAGGATACCTCAAAGCAGTTATCATCACGTAATAGTATCAATATTTCAAACCTCAAACAAAAACTGATTGGTGTTATATTTGACTCTGCTCCGGGATATTATGATGGAAAGATTGATGATCTTCAATCAGCATTAGAGTATGTTTCATCAAATATAGAAAGAAAAGATCTACTAACCATGACAAAAACTTTAGAACAGAATGTAGTCCGTCAACGCTTTGCTGAGTTTTGGAATGGACTATCAAATGACTCAACAAACATACCACAGCTATACTTGTTTAGTCAATATGATAATCTTGCGTCTGTAAATCATATAGAAATGTTAATTGAATGTAGAAAAGAATTGATAGGAATGAAGGGAAAGATTTGGAATCATAAGTTTTTGAATTCAGAGCACTGCTGTCATTTCTTGAAGTATCCTGAAGAGTATAGTAAATCAGTCAAAGAGTTCCTAGCCTTTTGTACGAGAAAAGGATTAGATAATCATTCATTTATAAAATCAAGACTATGATCAAGGTACATACAAGTAGGTATACAGTATCTCTTCGTTTCTAAGATAGCTGACTATGATGCGATGCACCTACAAGAATATGTATAGATTTTCCTATTCCTACCTTTAAGTTGTTAAGATGTAACGAAATTGATCTTGCTAACGCCCACTGTTATATCATCTCGGTACGTCATACCTAAGCCACTAGCTTTCTTCCATAATCGGCTGGCGTCTCTAACTAGTCTTTCGCATGCCTCTAGTGGGGGTATACTACCATCTTCGTATAAGCTTTTGCCTAGATAATCTGCAACGACCTCAGCTGACAAAACGTCGTAGATGCCATCACTGGCACTAATGGCAAAATAATGTACATCAGACTGACTGCTCATATCGAATTCGTCGACTTCAGGTTCAGCAATGAGTCCTACATTTTTGCCGTCAAAGTCACCAATACTTCGGCTCATAGCCAACGCTAACCCCCCGAGTGGATTTCCATCAGCTGCCGGTATGATAAGCCTGCTTGTCTCTTTAATATCACCCTGACCTTGTCCATCACCTCCCATCATTAAGGATGGTGGTATCATAACCTGACCACCAGCTGCTTCTATCCTTTGTCGCTCATCGGCCAAGTGTGGCTTATGTTTTCTATTTTGATATACTATTGTAGATTTCTTTGTTGTTGTTGAGTATGACACAATCAATGTAGTTGAATCTCCTGTGTTTGCAACATAGACTTTTGAATCAGATCCAGGATAATAGACAACACTGCAAGTACTGCCACCCTGACCCTTGACTGGTTCATTATCATCAACATCAATAAAAGTATCAATCAGCGCCTGTTTTATTTCTGAATTCTTGGCTTTTGTTGTAAATGTCTTCAGAAAGTTGAGAGCTATAAAGTGTGATACCTTATGACCATCACCTCCATGCCCGTCGAATATTCCCATCAACATTGCCTGATTATGCCCTTCTTTATCAGAATCTGCAAAGTTGGCAATAAAACTTCTATCTTGATTCGGTACCTTGCCCATTTTATATCCACATCTTGTAACTAATGCATGATCAGAATGTCTATTATCGTCTACGATTACAGATTTGAATGTAGAGTCATTCAATAATGACTCGTCAGCTACTACTCCTGCTGTTCGAAGAAATACTGATCCAGTTAAAGCCTCTTCTTTCAATACTGTTGACAAGTCTATACTTGGAAATTCGATTGTACCTTTCACAGCATTATCATTATCCAAAGAATATGTCCCAATCAAAGGGCTCTCGCCATAGTTGAGTGATTTGCTGTCGTCTATTGATGTAAGTGTTGATAATAAAGGTAAGTATTGATTATCATTTGATATAATACCTCTTGGTACTAATTTTACAGTTGGTGCTATTGATATATGAGTATGTGATTGTTTGTTAATATATTGTTTCATTAATGATGTAGTTAATAACGCACCGGTAAGTCCTAATGTAAATACAAGTATATGATAGGAATTATATCCAGCGCATCGAGTTGCAATTCTTCCTTTTCCATGTAATTTTGGAAGATCTAACATGAACTTGCCATTGCCAGAATCCGGAGGTAATTCTCTTGACAATGAAGTTCCTGGAGATGGAGCTTCTAATGTATTTGGAAAAACTATAGTATCATTATCTAATTGATGTTGTTGGTGTGGATGTTGTTTACGATGTTTCATTGACGATGACATACTTGTGACTTGTTATGTTTCTTATATTATGTGTACTCACGATTTGTGACCGCGAGCCGCCGTGAAACTACAATCTATAATACTATACTACAATGCGCTCTTTTATTAATCAAGCGGATATTGTAACAACAATCAATAACAAATAGAAGCGGCTCCGATATTTAGTTGATAATGATGAGTAGCGGCACCTTGGGTTGGCTCACAAATGGAAGATTACAAATGAAAATTGGTAAAACCAAGGTATTGCGGGTTCAATTAATTGCAATGAGCATCCTCACTCACATCATTGTCGGTCGATTATCATACTAAAAATTGGCACATATGGTAATGAAATATTCATGGATCGTAACTCATGCACTTATTTGTACCTCTAATAAGATTTTGTAGCTGTTACTCTCATAAAAAGCAGCACATAAAGCTAAAACTAAACTAAAACTATACAACATATCATCACATAACATCCCCAACACTTTGTCTCCTCAACTACTCGAACACAACAACAACGACGACGACGACGACGATGGCGCAGCTAAAGAATATCACTCTACTACCTCTAATGGTAATCATCTCCTATCTTGGCCTCACCGCTGGATGTGATTCATTCTGTATGTCATATGATGAATGTCATAATAAGTTTGACGAGTTGAATGCAGCAGGATATGAATACATCTACAATGAGAATCATCTTGATGTACCTAGCGGTGGATGCTTTATTAAGAAGTTCAATGTTTATTGGGGTGACGGTTCTGATGATGAGATTACAGAGATGGACTTGCCAGGAGAACGTATTCGTGTCTGTTGCGATGGTGATTGGACAGAAGATGAAGCGTTTACTTCAAAGATTAACAAGCTCAAGACAAGTGATTACGCAAATGCCGCTCCTCGGATGAATGTTGTATACCCCATTGTTGCTGGTATCATTGCAATCGTCTCAGCACTGGTATAACTGGATAAGAAAGGTCTGGCTAGAAGAAGATATTGACATATGACATGGGTAAGGAGACGGGGAATAGTACATTCATAATTACACATACAAAGACGATAAGATGTAGGAGTTTGGAAGATTTGGAAGGCAACTTTGTATGTACTAGTAGATGTTTGGTAGGTTCAAGAAGAGTGATCACAGATCACTTCATTAAGAGTATGATTGACTAAAGATAAGATACATCAATTGTTTGCAGCTTATTACTTCCGAGGCAAGTGTAATCATCACAAGTGAGAACGTGCTCTATCCTCTCGTCCCTGTTTACTTAATAATAACGAAACCAATCATCTTCATATGCAGCGGCCGCTTCATCCCTCTGTTTACTCTTAATCTCACCCAGGTATTCTTGATATAATTGTAATGCTTTCATGTATTCATCTTTTGTTGCGTGCCCATATCTGTAGAACTGTTGTATCTGTTTCAAAGACTGATTCTCTCCACATCCCACTGCGATAATGTAATGTTTCAAGGCTATATCCATATTACCCGCACGCCCCTCCGTATTACCAAGGTTGAACCTTGCTACTTCATTCCCTCCCATAGCTGCTAGCTCATAGTAATGTGTCGCCTTCTTCTTGTCCACTTCTACCCCTTCACCATTTTCATAAGCATAGTCAATACTATTGTAAGCATCAGCAAAACCATGATCTCCTGCACGATGGTAAAGTTCTAATGCCTTATCCATATCTTTCGGAAAACCACGAATCCCTCTCGCATAGTAACTTCCGATATTGAAGATTGCTTTGGGATCGTTAACTTTCATTCTTTTCTTTTCTCTCTCCGTTGCCTCCTCATCGTCTGAAGGCCAAGGAGTTCTACAATGAGCACACTTTTTATTATCAACTTCGTTACCTTGGTTATCATAAACAGGTGCATGATAACATCCACTGCATACATCTTTTCCACAACATGACTTGTATCTATACCCCGTTCTTAGGGATGGTAACCGTAAGAAACAAATTGGACAGTCTCCATGTTGTGATGGTGGCTCTGCAAATAGCTTTTCATTGTGCAATTCAGCCTCTCGTTCTCGACATTCTTTCTTATGTTGTGGACGATGGGCAATTTGACATTCTCTATTGCAATATTTCACCACCTTACATGTCGTGCATGCTTTTAGTTTATCACTATCTTCCTCGCCCTTGCCACAGTTGGCACATACTGATAAGATGATATCATCTGTACTCATATTGTGTTGCCTCCTCAATCGCCACCATCCAGCAGGTAGTGTGGTGTTAATGTAGTCGTTTTATCGCTAAATAAAGCAACAACTTTTTAGAGTCACCCTCTTACCCCTTCATTCTATTAGTGAATTATGAACTCCATAGGGACGCCAATCCTTACTCATATCACTTCCACATATTTGGAATGTACTCTTCATGTTGCAAAGTATCACTGTCTTCTAAGGCTACGTAGTGTTGTAGTAAATGATGATGATACAAACAATCAATCAAATCGAGAAGCAAAATATGTGGCAAGCCCTGATATATCCACCTTGAGTGCTATCCCTATACAATCTAAACAAACAAATACACGGATACAAAATGAAAACGATAATATCATACGTTTGCTACCCAAATTATTCGATATCATACATACAAAAGGTAGAAATATTAACAATACAAATAACAAGAAGCAGCATCCTTCACATGAATTAATTAGAATCGCTCAATCTTTAGAAGTTCAACTAAAGGAGCGTTTAAAGGATGCTTCAGATGGAGCGATTGCAAATAATAATAGTATGAATATGAATGATTTATCAGCAGCAAATATACAAGAAGAGTTTTTAGTAAGATCAGAAGCAGTTATGTGTGAGCTTCTCTCAGCCGTGCAGCAACAGCTACAGAAAGAGAAATCACAAAGTAGTATTAGTGGTGGAACTGATAGAAACAATAGTAGAAAGCGCAAAGCATCATCATCGTCAGGGCAACCTTCATCTACATTATCCCCTCCGCCATTAAAGTATTACTCTTCCCTTGCTCGTCAGTTAAGTGTACTTCAATCTATGACAACTGTTACCGCTGTATCTCTTCATAAACAATCATCTGCTAATAGTAGTAGTTCTGGGGATGAAAACAACACACCTGCTGATCTCACATCTCTATCAGTAACATGTCTTGATGATCAGAAGCGTAGTCATACATGGCACGCTGAGCTATACCCAAGCATTGTTCTTACAATGGATATGCCATCTGAATTTGTACTCGAAGATAAGAATATTCGTCTTGAGAAATGGTGGGAGGATGGTACCAATACTGCTTCGAACAATACTGAAACACTACCAAGAATACAACATCATTTTGAACAAGCACTCGTCAAGTATCAACCTCTATTCAATGAGCTGGATGATTTAGATGCACACTTGTGGATATTAGAACCTTCGTTACCCGCACGAAGATGTAGTGTTGAACGGAGGATTGCTTTATGGGAAGGAGGAGCAAGTATGGTGATTGTATTAGACCCGGAGAATGCTAGAGGTGTGCCTGTTATGACACGTTTTCTGGGAGTGACAAAGGCGACCATGTTAGCTGCAGCCAATGCAAGTGGAGATAACAATAGAGATTTTGTTGACTGGAGAACTTCATTTGCTGAATTTGTTGCTGAAGACAATGAACAAGAAGATTCAAAGAAAAAGTCACAAGGCAAAAGTGAAGACAAACCCGCAAACACAAAACGATGGTCTGAAGAACGGAGTATTCGTGAGAATCTTGAACTATGGTTTGGCTCACCGCTTCCTTCCCCGTTAGCTCCTTCAACCGACAAGAGTGACTTCTTGGTCGAGTGTGGAATATGTTATACACACCGCTTACCTACGGAAGAGGGAAGCGCGGAAGACGGTCCACTCCCTGAAGCAAAATGTAGCAATCCAAGTTGCAATAGGCACTATCATGAATCATGTTTATTTGAATGGTTACATTCGCTTCCAACAGCAAAGATCAGTTTTGACAGGCTTTACGGCAGTTGCCCTTACTGTACTGAGACCCTGAGTGTTCTCCTCAATAATAAAAGGTAGCTAGAAAAGTGTAAAAGTAACCTATTGTTTAGCCTTCCTAATTTTATATTCATCTACTTATATGTGTACCATATCATATGTTATCTATTATGGAATGTATAAAGATGTGTCCTTCGATGATTCTCAGTATGCCATATCCCATGTCATCTCACTAACCTCATCATCTTGTGGAGGAGGATTGCTGTAGCCTTGAAACTCTGGTAAGTCTCCTAACTCATCTTCGTACTCTCCACCCTCCTCAATCATATCATCAATAGCATAATCTTCTACTTGCTGATACTGCTCATTCCCAGTTCTACTATCAGAGTTTACATTGTAAGGACCACCTCTTCTGCTATCATACAGTCTTTGATCATCTGAGTTGAAACTGGAATGTACATTGCGATCTCTCGCGCCACTTCTACTACTTCTGTATAATCTTGAATCAGATTGATTAAAACTCGCTTGTACATGATTACTACGATCAGGTGAACGACCAGTTCCACTACTACGTAGTCTCTGATTGGATTGATTGAAATTGGAATACATATTTTGATGATCAGGAGGACCTGTCCTACTATCATGCAATCTTTGATCATCTGAATTGAAACTGGAGTGGACGTTACTATCTCGAGAGCCTACCCTCCTATGCATTCTTGAATCAGATTGATTAAAACATGCTTGCATATTTCGATGACGCTCGGCTGCTGAGGAAGGACCAGTCCTACTACTTTGTAACCTTTGATTGGACTGATTGCTGTTGTTTACATTTCTCTTGGAAGCTTCGAGACTATCTGATTGTGTAGACCAATCATAATTTAAACTAGAACGATTATAATCCGGCGCCTTATTCTCTGGTGGCTTTTTAGCATTTGGGATTATTGTACCATCTTCATCCAACATCCATGAAGGTAAACTATCTTCTTCGCCATGGGTATAATCAGTTTGAGGTGCAGTTGTGAAGTTGCTAATTGCTAAAATCATACTGATAAAGTAGGCTGCAAATGAACCTATACTCAGGTAACCACCCATACCAATCTTACAGGATTTAGATCCGGAGAACTGCTCCGATGTATTACTATACCAGTACTCTTCAGATGTACAAATATCTGTTCCTAAGAATAAACCAAACTTTGAACATTCGCTCAAAAATGCAGTTATGGTTGTGTATGATATAATATCCACAAGATGTGGTTCTTTTTTGCATAAATTATATAAGATTGATAACTTTAAAAAAGATACGGATTTATAATGAGAATGTGTTGAAAAGAATACATCAATTGCAACAAACTATAATAACGACTTACCAATGCAATAGAACCAAAGGCAACGCCCACTAATGCTAATATCCTCGCTATAGTCCAATTAATATCACCATTCATTAATAAACTTGCATATGTCATATCCTCCTCGGAGAATAAACCAATCTGACGTGATTCTGAATACGATAAACATCTACCGCCCGGTGCTGAGTAAGCCCATAAACCAAATGCTAATGTATCATCAAAGTAACGTTGCGGTGTGAAGCCAAGATCAACTATTATATACCTACAATCGAGTGATGATACTATTGATAATCCTAGGGCTACTGTTATTAGCAGTGCGAGTATTCTCGGATGCCAGCCTAATATTATTTGTCCACAACAATAACTTTTGTTTGGAGATTTGTTAAGATTGTTTGTGAACTTCATATCAGATATTGCAATGAATTTTAATCATAGCCATACTGTCAATATACTTTCATTGCATATTCTCCTCTGCTGCATAGGGGTAGTTGTCAGTCGAACTTTGACATTGATTTGAAAGTAAGTAGGTACGAGTACCCGAGATGAAGGGGCTCATTCTTTCTGTGTCGTAATGCGAATAATGACTTGTGAATTGTGAAGGATACCCGTATCTTTTTATGAGAGTAGAACTGAGTAGAATGAATTTATCACAAACTCCACACTCCAACGATATGTATGGTTTTGTCGTTGTATATACGTACCTAGAAAGAGGCAATAAGTATGTTTGATTGTAGGTATAGCATAGTAATATCAGTGACTTTGTTGCTGCTGGTGGTAATTAGTATCGATGGATTTACCATTCAATCTTTCACAAAAATAAATCACCACAAACTTCGTGTATCTTCACTTTCAGCTTCTTCAACAGCAATTGAAGTTGACAGTAGCAAGTATCTAGATGAAAAGCAGGTATGTTACTATATATTATATCATATTCATATTATATTTGTCATATGTTTCACCAATATTTGTGACACTTAATATATCTCTTCAACATTTGCTAATTTCTATTGCAAACAAATACATGTACTGCAGCTTGAGTTTTGCAAATCATATCTTAATGAACATCACAAAGCTGATGTTCTACTACCCTTTACCCGTGCTTTCTCAGAGTTGGGTACCACCGCTATACAGAAGAATATGTGGAGAGGCGGTGCATTTTCAATTGATGATGCCGAAGTTAGTGATATCACGTCTGACTCGATATTTATAACAGCAACAATCAAAGATGATGGCAAAGAGAAGAAGGAAACTATCGAAGTCAAATTAGATAGTGATACAGTCTCTGGAATGGCTAAAACATATCCTACTCTACCACAGATTGATCCACTGAAGATAAACAATGTAGAACTTCCTATTGATAACTTCTGTCGAAGGATGATTAGATTATGCAATATAGTAGAAGCATATGAAGCAACGGGGAAGATGATTCAAATGGGGGTACAGCTTGGAGGCAAGGGCGTTGGTAAATTGAAAGATGATATGTTTCTAAATCAAGTTCCACATAGTAAGTACCTCTGTTGAATGAACTTGTTTCGTAAAATGCCTCAGTAGAGCCCACACATATCAAGATATTAATGGAATGATGATGGGTGTCATATATAATACGACACGGGCAAAGATTGAAATATATCGGCACTTTTATTCACTTTTCCTAGAGAAGATTATCTTCGATGATAGGAAGAGTAGCCTAGTGAAAAACCGATACAATTATTGAAATGTTGCAGAGCTGACGTTTATCTTTTGTATCTTTGTAGACAGGTATGTTCGACAATATTTCTATGAGATGGCATCGGATGCAGCTCTTGAGGCGGCTATCCTTTGCTCTAATAAGGAAATATCAAATCGAATGAAGATGACAGTAATGTTCCCGGAGATGAACCCTCAAATGGACTCGTATCGTATCGGTACATTGCTTGAGCTAGCTAGAGGCATTGCTATTAAACTGGCAGAGCAAAATCTTAGGGTGAGAGTATGTGTTCAAGGATCAATGGGAGTAGGTATCTTCACAGGCGTCCCGAAACAACTCAATGGTGTGCATACAATTCTACAAAGAATGGATTGGGAGTCAGGTGAGGGCGAGCAGAATGAAGGAATGGTTGGTGACTATATCAATTTCGGTCATGTTGGAAAGGATCATGTAGTTGACGGCGAGAAGCAAGATGATGTGTTCATTCTTATATGTCCTCAAAATATGATTGGACTTGAATCTTCAATTATACAAAATCTAGAAGAGATGGTAGAAGCCGCGGGTGATAGACCGGTCATACTCATCAATCCAGATTTGGAAGATAAGGTATCGGCACAAGGCCAACAATCTGTGAGGGGTAGACAGCAACGCTTGGACTTTACAAACTCTTTTAAAGACGTCTTTCAATTTCAGAATTCCTATATGAGTGGAACAAGTTACTTTCCTATACTAGGATCGGTAGTAAAGTTAGGACCGCTAGAACCTTGGGTTGCTCATCAACGAAGAGATTTGGTTAGTGGCGGTGAGGTCTACCTTCCAATATACTCATCAGAAACAAAACCAGAAAGTGAGGTCCTTATGAAGTGCTTTTCTAAGTAACTTAAAGTTGCTTCGCTGTGATAATCATACGGATTTATGGAGCTGCAAATGATAATGAACTTGCGTGAAGCATCATCAGCCTCGGACCATACCAATGTGAGGAAAGAGATGACAAAGACAGAGTTCCTGTATTAGTGAGAGAAGATGCTAACACAGCGCTAATGACTTTATCAAATCTAATACTTATATGTGCACAAGAGACACAAGAAAGCATATGTTCAAAGCTTATTTATTTACAATCAAAATTGCAGGTTACAGTATATTCTCAAACAACAAACAATCCACCAAATAGAAATAGTGTTACTAGTTGGATATCATCCATCACTAGCCACCTAAAGGTGTTCATAATCTTATGTACAATATAGCTTAAGCATCATATTGGAAGGTTGTTATGCGAGAGCACCACTCCTTAGAGAATGAAGAGTTTACTTCAGAGAGATATGCCAACGCTGAAGGATCGTTGATGCCTTCAACTCTCTGTATCTTCTGTTCATATAAGACTCTCTTGATTAGAGACTTCCTTCGGTCGATGATATACTTCATGACCTCGCTCGAAATTAAATGTTCTATACCTCTAATGACTTCCTTCCCTTTAACGTCAACGGTTGCAAGTGGAGCATTATGAGATGCACTACTTGCAATGTGCTTCATAACCTTGGCAGTTCTCGTCTTTCGAAGTGCACAAGATGTGAGATGAGCATTCTTCTTAAACTTGATAATGTCATCTCGTGAGTACCATGCATTGCAACGGTCTTGGGCAGTCTTCTCCTCGGTGAGTACTAGTGATGAGAGATCACTAAAGCATACTCGACGCTTCTTGTGGATGTGTTGCTCAGCAGTTTGATGCACGTCGTGTACCTTCATGTCTATCGTTGGCTCCTCAATCATGCTCACACATGATACTTTCCTTTTATCTAATCTCATCGTAGCTGATACGGCTCCGCTCCTTGGCTGTCTATTATTTGACGAGAGTATAATTCTATGATCCATTATGCTTTTCATGTTGTCTCTTTAGGAAGTATGCTCTTACAGGACTGATTGCAAGTAAATTGATGCAATCGTTTGTATCATTTTAATACAAATGGTAATACGATTGAGCAAGAACCTTGGAGACAGTATGCAGTTTGTTCTTTATGATGATTTTGAGGCAATAACAACTCACGAGCGGCATAACGGGGTCATCGATCGGTATCCTTTAACCCTGATGATTAAACTTAACCTTTCTCACTTGACTGCAACATAATTCAGCTTGTACTTATCTCGTTCCATTTACATAGAGTAGAGACAATCTTCTTTAGATTTTGCTAAGTATCATCATTATCTCGCCTACTTATTTGCACTTTGCCGTTATCATCTAGCGACATCTTAACTCCAAGTTTCTGTAGTTCGGGAGTATCATCCATTACTTGATTTGCTTCTAACCGACGACAAGTTTCTGCATTTGCAGCATTTCCGTCCATTGCATTCCGTATTGCCACTATGCACCATTCTCTTAGTGTAAAGCATACAGGAGCCAAACTAGTAGTAGACAATATAACATGAAGACCTGATCGTTCAGTGGGAACTTCATTGGTAGCAGCTGTAGCCGCCGACTTCTTGTCATCGTCAACCAT
>Ga0214480_100788_pt1 | contig 15355 bp, 10 predicted proteins | sample M1_20Mar14CPVII9_3_FD_165042 | JGI IMG/M metagenome (GOLD analysis project Ga0214480, IMG submission 165042) | Marine eukaryotic communities from Monterey Bay, California, United States - M1_20Mar14CPVII9sort6BwellE17 | ecosystem: Environmental > Aquatic > Marine > Unclassified | place: USA... | reverse complement strand
GATTCATTACTTATTGGTTATGATAACATTACATTATGTGCTATGAAGAACGTTGTGATAATGATGATTGGTGAGACATCAACGCGTATCGATGACACGGCAGTGATTGTCGAAACCAACTAATATTAATTTATATATCAGAGGTTACCAGATGGGTATGGTAGATATATCAGCACGGCAAACCCCTCTTGATGTATTGTTAGTCCGTCTATTGCATAAAAAGATACCCATCTCAAAAAGATACCGGATACCACACCGTTTTTTGGACAGATAGATAGACAGAAAATTTTACAATCCCCAGACCCCTTGGAGTTTTCCACTATAGTGAAAACTGATTTCTTTTTTCTACCAGGGAAACGGGTCAAAGAGTACTGGTATGTATTGAACCTTTATATTATGAGATTGTTTGTGCCGTCAAGGTTGGTCTAACTTTATCTCTTTTTTTTCTATAATAGATATGTCTCAGCCAAGTCCACGTAACACTAAACACTGGTCGGAGGAAACGCCGTCGTGTATCTCCTCCTAAAGAATCAGCACCTCAAGTAATGGCGAAGAAGAAGAAGCCAGTCTTAAAGAAACAACCCATGCTCAAGAAACAAGAGATTATAACCATTGACTCATCTGATTCATCATCTGAGGAGGACGATGAAAGTGACAAGAAGCAAGCTTGGGTAGACAAGACGCCCAAGGATATGAATTCTTATGACGACAATCGAAGTGCATTATTTGGTGATAGCGAATCTGAGGATGAGGAGAGAATACAGAAACAAGGCAAAGGACCGATTAGATTGAGCCGCGGTATTGATCCTCCAAAAACCAATTTCAAAATCAAACAAGGAGAAGCACATGATGATGAAAGCTCAAGTAGTTGCTCGGGCAATAACAGTCTAGGTACTCAAGAGGATGTACTTAAACACAGTGAGGCGGCTTCATCTACTTTGTTAGGGTCCAAATTAAAGGCCAGGCAAGGAAAGAGTATGAGCAAAGATTCCCAATCATCTCAAGCACAAAGATCTGAAAGCTCACACGAACAAAGTGGCAGTAGGAAACGGAGTGTAACCCCTAAAAAGTTGAAGCAGTTATACACAAAGAGGAATGAAGTACTCCTTCATGGGTTTGTTCAATCAATTGAGAAGAAGGAACCTCACCAGGCAATTCGAATAGTACAAAAAGTGTTGGGAAATGCTACCACATGTAAGAAGGGATCGTCGGAACTCCACGAGTCGCTGATCGATGCTAATATGATGTTGCAGGAGTCCTTATACAGTATTAATGATCGCACGCACTTTGTCAAGGCGCCTCCGCAAACAAATATAGACACTTCAGGTTCTCAGAAAGATGACAACAAAGGACACATCATTCGTCTAGCAAAGAAGTTTGGTTTAACGCCACCGCAAATTAATGATGTTTTAGATTATGCTGCCCCCGAAGACGTCGGCGAATCAGATGGCGATAGTAGTGATGGTGGTGGTGGATATTTTAGTATTGATAAGGCTATAGAAAAGATCATGGAGCTGAAAGACAGTAGCAATAGTGATTATTCGGAGTCTGTTCCTAAAGAAGATAATGTTGTTGCTACAATGCCTCCTCCTGAGGGTGCTACAGTATTAGGCAGCCGTATCAAGACTGTGTTCGAAAACGGGAAGGAGTACGAAGGCACAATTACTGACGTACACTATAGAGTTGCTTACGATGACGGTGATATTGAAACAATGAACCCCGCCGAAGTATTCGAGAAGCTTGCTTGTAATGACAGTGTCTTGGATACTGGTAACGATTTCAAGTGCAAAGCTCTAGAGTTGTTTTCAGGATGTAGTTTACTATCAACTTTGTGCCGCCGAAAAGGCATGGACACGATCTCTGTTGATAACGATATCAACTCTAATGCAAGTGTGAAGGCCGACTTCACTTCTTCCTACGTTCAATGTCTAATATCATCACAAACTTTTGACTTTATACATGCTTCCCCTGTATGTCGAACATACTCGAGATTAGCAGGAGGTGTTCATCGAGATAAAGACAACTATAACAAGACCAAAGACTCCCATTTGGCTGATGCCATGTTGCTACAGCTCTACCTTTTTATCGTGGAAGCATTGAAGAAGAATAACGACGCTACAATAACCATTGAAAATCCAAGTACCGGACTGATGAAACACAGCAGGATCATTTCTCTATTAGAGACCGAACACGGTTTCAAACGATATGATATCTTCTACTGTCAATTTGGTCGAGCTGAACAAAAGCCAACAAGTATATGGACAAACGATGTGGCACTTGGTAGTATCCTTCTCCTCATTGGTGGCAAGTGTAAATGTGTTGGACGACACGAAGAAGGGGCGAAGATTAACAACGACAAGAATTTCAGTGCTCTCCCTATAAAGTTATGTCAAATAATAAGTGACTATGTACAAAGCAAACACCAATCTCTCAAGTTCAAGAGGTTTGCTTCAAAATGTAACGAGGAAGATAAGGCAAGTGTAGATTAAGGTAGCGTCTTTCTTTTAAATCTATATTGGAAACCCCAGTTTACTTCTCACTCTGTTCTTTAGCATTCCATTGCCTATAGAATCCTCAAATGAAAAGTATTTGTCTATGGTCTCTTGTCCATTTACAAGTATCGGCTCGTTTAGCATTTGTTGATAAGCATCTGAATTCTCTTCCAAATACTTTATCCTGTCAAGAGCTTCTTGTGGAGCATTAATATCATAGTATATGAATGCCTTTGCGTTGAATATATCAAAGATTTGTTCCGAGTCACCGTAGTAAATAGGAACGGTACCTGACATAAATCCATCTACTATCCTCTCGGTTATATATCCTGGAAGATTAGCGTCTTCCATCAACAACATGAATCTATAATCTTGGAATACAACTCGATTGAAGAAACTGCTTTTCTTATTCAAGTCTTCAGTGACCTTGATAGATGAAGGCCTCTTGTCATCTTTGAATGGTATACATCGAGGTGGTCTAGCCGGATCTACAATGGTGGGAACAACTTCTATATTGCCCTGACAGCTACCGGTAGCATGGATTGTACCCAAACTAGATAGCGTTAATGCCGCCAACTCCCGATAGGCTACATAATGACTATTGACATATAAAAGGAAGTGCTTTCCTGTGTTTTTCGGTCTCGCTGAAGGATTGAAGAACTTGTCTAGCGTTGATTGATCAATATTGCCATTCGTGCCTAAACCTTTTACTAGAACCCTATGTTGGTTGTTGAATGTTAGCAACACATACAATTATAGTTCAGCACAAATAGACAACTTACCACCATTTCATCATGGCATATGGAAGTTGAATACTATGAGGTCCATCCTCATATGCCCCAATTGTGTAAATGTTTGGAGCAGGTTGTGTATACTTGCCGTAGGCATTAAACCCATGAGTTGGATGATTGACATGAAGCTGCATACCAGGGAATGATAGAACATCTACTTCACAATATTGATGCATATGATAGACTAAAAAGTCTTGGTCGGTTGCTTGATTAATTGAACTTGCAGTCAACTGGATAGCAGTTTGTGCTTCATCTTGATTGCCCGGAACACCTCCGATAAATTCAGGGAAGAAGCTATTTGCTAGGAAGATCCCAAGAATGCTGTAGTTGATATTTGCACCAGAGCCTGTACTACCGCAGTAGAAGAGTCTTCCTTGTGAAGTCGTCTCGATATTTGTTGCAACTTGGACAGGATTACTTGTCTTCTCTTCAACCAAGCCTCCGTGTACACCATACTTGCTATCTACCTTTTCGTATGATTCATATTGCATAGATCGTATTGTAGATTGCATATCAATCAATCTAGTAATGGCTCCTTGTAATGATAGATTGAAGTTGTTTCCACCCAGAAAGGTAGCAAATCGATATTGAAGTTTGTCTGTTAGCTGACGTACCATTCTCCTCATTTGTTTATCACTTGTGTATTGCTGATCTTCATACTCTATACATAACAAGTTTTCGTATTCACAAATCTCTGGATCTATTTGCTTATCAGCATCGGTACCACTTTTTGAAACAACGAAGAAGACTTCATCAAAACCAGGTTTGTAAATCTTGTATAAACCCAACACATTCATCTCATTCGTTTGTGTTACAATTGTAGTTGTTATTGGTACCTCTTTATTATCTTGATATATTGCCATCCCCGGAGTGGTAACTAGGTGTGTATACTCTGTGTCTGGTTGCTCAAATAATCCCAGTAACCAATTGGTAACAACATTCGACTCTGTCCCAGGTGGAGATACACTAAAGATGTGAATTTGTGCTTGTTGCTGTTGTGGTAAGGCAGTCAAGGATGAAGCTGCAACATTTGCAACGACATTATTTATAGATTCCTCAGTATTGATACTATCGAACTCTTCATCCTTTGGCATGCTATCAAGAACTTGAATAATCTGAGAACGATATCTAAGTAGTAACTGATTCAAGTGATGTGATTTTGATTGCAATTCCTCTACCACTTGACTAAGAACTGTAGCCATAACTCTCAGTTGTTCAGAAGTGAAGAGTCTTGACTCAGGTGCATCCTCAATTGAGGAAGGGTGTGGTATTATATAACTAGCCAGTCTTCGTCGCTGGACATCCTCTTCTTCTTCATCATCTCCTATATTCAAATTGGCATTCCTGAATATTGTTTGCCAAACACAAGGTACATCATCAACATCCACAGTTGGTACAGAAACGCCATCACCCCTACCACCATTCGATAAGAAGTCAACTACACGCTCAGCTTCATCACTACCAGTTTGTTCATTCATCAAATCTTCATATGCAAGTATCAAGGTATTGTCATTATTCTTGTGTCGTGTAGTCCAATACCGTATAAACTCAGAATAGGATATCATTTGACTTTCAAACATTCTATCACGCCAACTTATCCACTCAGCAACTGATGCTTCATCATCTGGGTTGTATTGTGGTTTATTTGGATGGAATTTAACTGGTAAATGTTTCTTTGTTGTATATAATTCATCGAATAAACTAGGCAATGCATACATTGGACTACGTATTAGCATGATTGTTCGTTGTATACTTCTATCCCATGCACATAATGCTCCACTTCTATGTGGAAACTTTGTTTGTACTGCAATTGCATTATCTTTCGGTTGTTCAGAGTATTCACTTTGTACTTTAAGACCTGTTAATGCCATTATTAATTTGCGTGTAACTCGTGATCCTGATCCTGTGATGGTTATAGAAAGTGTTTAAGAGATGACAGCGTCAGTTGAAAAGAGGTATTGTATTGTTAATCAGACAGCTCACCCGGATATGTTGCAAAGTATGTTGGTGGTATTTGACCTTGTGTTGATGGTTGTTTGATTTTAGGAGATGTCTTGCAACCAGTCTTCATACCATTGAATATTGATAACCTCCGTCTATCAATATCACTGGAATACTGACCATCTATATGCTCTGGTTGTATATGATTACATACAGAGTATAGAATCAGGGTGCACAAAGCTAACAATGCAAATGATGCATAAATTTTGTGTTTGTTCTTTTGTTCCTCTTTCATCGTATCTTTTCACTTCAATCGTCCATTTGCATTATAAATTACTATATCATACACATCTTCAGCCGTCTCCTCCGCCGGGCCCTTGCTTATCAGCACTACATATAACTACCTACAACCTCTCTCGACTGGGGTCATTATGAGACAATAAAAAAATGATGTCGGTATCCTTCATGAAGTAGACTTAGCCTTACTCTTAGTCATTTCTTCTTAGATTTTATATTACAAAGCTACACAGGTTTCTTATCCATGCATACCTATCTTAGTTCACTGAAACACCCCTTCCTACCAACATGCACACATCAGTTTTGCCCAAATACCTTACGGCATGATTCACAGTGAGTTTCTCCTTTCATATCCTTACCACCAGTCAATCTCTGTCGTATCCTCGTTGAAGTGGGTACAAATTTATCACCACAGGCTACACATTCCGCCGCACTTGTTCGCTTTTCAAACAAGTATCGTTCCTCATTATTAATCTGTTCCCTCGTTTGGTCAATTTCCTTTTGTATATCATTTGCCTTATCCATATCAAAATCACGCATAGCTTGTTCCCGATGCCATTGTAGCATGACGATCATTTCAGTTAAGTCACCAACAGTATGTAGGATAAGTCGGAGGGGATACAAGGCTCGTAACTCATCCTCGGCGGTTAAGATTACTTCCTTCTTCTTGGATACGACAGAGCTAGGGACATTACTTCTCTTCGAGATAACCTCCAATTCAGTCTTCTCTTCTTTGATAAATGTTTGATATTCTTGTATAGCATCCTCAAGTGCCTCTCTTGTTGGAAACCTCCTTCGACCATTATCAACAAAGTTTGCTTTACGAGAAGCATCGGCAATGAGATGATTAGCTCTCCCATTACCATCGAGCGCAAATGGATGCTCATTTGACATGTGCTGTAACTCATCATCATCAATACCCTCACCGCCATGGGTACTGATACCGTAGGATGCTAAATCATTCGTCTGTTCATCATTATCAATAGTTGGACTGTATGAACAAAAGTTATCAAACAAGTCAAACATTTTACATAGTGCTACTTCATCAGTATTATCATTCTTCTTCTTGTACTGTCTCTTATATAAAAATGGATGTTGTCCATCTTTACTAGATGAAGCCGATGATGACTCTTCATCATCACCAATACGAATCATACGAGGAGGAAGAGTAGTAGTAGTCATATTGTCATTTTTATGGAATGGATCGCGTATCATTTCTTTAATAGCACCGGAGACATATTTGATTCCGGTGTTTGTATCCTTCACTACACTCCTTGTGATCTTGGTTAGTTGTCCTAACCTTGGATTTGATGCAGATTGATGTCTTGATGACTTCTGAAGAATAGTATCGTCATTAACAATCATATGAGGAGGAAGTACATGTCTTGACTGAGAGAGTGATGATGTAGTGTTTGAAGGGCCGCCATCAAAACTGCCACTACGACGTGACTTTTTCCATCGAGGCTTAGAATAACCATTATGTGATATCAAACGTTGCAACTCTCGACTTAAAAGTAATGGCAGTATCTCATCTAATGCATCTCCGTCCATTCTCCGTAATGAGTCAATATCGGTAACCCATTCATTCTTGAGTATCAAAACGAATCTATCCACCTCCTGCCTTGAGCCAGTTGCATTCATAGCAGCATGCTCAAGGAGATCTCGTAGTTCGATTGTGGTTGTGTTTACTGACATATCTTACTTTTTTTGTATTTTAATGCAATGATTTGGTAATGGTAATAGGAGATCCTCTAATGACAGCAGTCGCTATCAACACGACTATAGCAATAGATTATGTAGTAGATTGGTTTGGCGGTGATGGTTGTTAGGCCATCGATCGGCTTTGTATTGGTCCAAGTCAAATAAAAAGAGTTTGACAACTTTTTGTGAGCTTCATGTACTCATTGATACGAGATTATAAAGTACTGAATGTGGTTGTCCTTTGAGAATTCAACACTCAACACAAAAGCCCCAGCCCCCTATTGAACTCTCATAATAGCTTCTTTCAACTCTTTGTTGTATGCATAAGGAGGACAACGCTATATTATTGACGCTCCTCTTGTTGGTATTATTTGGTAGATGGCTGATAAATTTTCGAATTAACTGCAAAACAAATACACTTTGCAACACATACTTAAGAACTCTAACAAAATAATATCTCTCTCCGGAGAGACAATTATATTAACAACATCATATTTATATACCATGAGGAGAATAAAACCACAATTGATAATATATTGTATGCTATTGCTACTTATTGCAATTGTCATATGTTCGGCACAACATCATCATCGACGTCGAGAGGTAAGTGTTTATTATTTGCAATTGATGAAAATCTTTTTTACATACTTATACCTATATCTCACATGATATGTAATACCTCTCTCATGCTATCAATATTATACAGAGACCATTATTTATTGATGAATTGGATGAGGCATTGTCTGCAAAGCCACGTCGAGAAAAGGTAAGAGTTGATATATTTATATGGACATTATTTATATAAGATGTCATGTCGTAATTGCTCACCTTTCCCCCATTCTATGTATCCTTCATTTCTTGTAGGCAACAACACACAACAAACAAAGTATACTTAATCGAAAGTTGCAAATACCAACAACTATGTCACCATCAGGAAAGCCGAGCACATCTCCCTTACCAACGACAACAGTTCCATCCTTGCAACCATCTACTTCAACACTTCCTTCATTATCTCCTACACAATCCAAGGCACCATCAGAGAGTCCCTCAGTGGCACCATCGCAATCTCCATCGCAATCTCCATCGCAATCTCCATCGACTGAACCAACAAGCGTACCTTCAAGTAGTGCACAACCCAGTGAAATGCCATCATCTCAACCATCGACATCTTCACAACCATCATCAGTACCAAGTACAAGTTCTCAACCTACATCAGAACCATCAATGAGTGCACAACCTTCCAATATGCCATCCCATCAACCTTCTATTAGTGTAGAGCCTTCAATATCAGTTAATCCATCATCAAGTCCTACGAATTTACCATCTACTTCTAGCAATCCATCATCCGAACCAACATCATTGCCGAGTAGCTCTAGCATGCCCAGTTCAAGTCCTAGTGTTTCTGCGGAGCCTAGTTTTTCTCCCACCGAGGTAAGTTTCATATATTATATATTTGGATTAGATATTTGTTTGAAGAATGGGTTTATGGATAAAGGGTATTAGGGTATCTTGTAACACAAGGATACCCTACTCGTCTTCTGTTGGGGTATCTCAACGAGATAGTGATTTCTATTGCTTTCCTAAGTTTCACTCACATACTCACACTTCTTTCTATGCTTACCCTCTTCTCCCAAAGACAATCTCTTCTAGTCCATCTATAAGCGCTGCCCCCAGCTTGACCTCATATCCCAGTACTTCATCAGTTCCATCGGTATCTTCTCGGCCTTCAATGTCGAATAAGCCAACAGATGTATCTTCAGCTACCCCGAGCAATCATCCGTCTCATACGCCAAGCATCTCTGAACGACCATCTACTTTTTATCCTCCTTCAGAAGCACCTTCATTATCTAGCAATCCATCATTGTCACCCTCAACCAATCCAACAAGATCTAGCTCACCAACTAGATCAGGATTAGATTTATTCTATTGGGGTGATCCCAAGTCATTTGGAAGAACGGGAATAGATAGGTTGACACCGCTACGTGTGCGTGGGAATGTTGCTGGTGCATCTACTGGGTCTGAGTACACGATATATATCCAGCCAGACGGGAGAGCATTCTCAATGGGAAATATCCCCTCCAAGACTACAAATCAACAAACTACACGATATCAGGGCCATCTAGGACTTCCATTTGTTCAAGTGAGACAAGGTATTAATAGTATCAAACCAATTTCTGTAGTCATTGTAGCGGATGGAACAACTATACTAGCACCAGCATTTGACAAGGTCTTCACGGGTGTCGAAAATGCTGTAAACTCGGGTATCATTCACTCCATTCTCATCGATAATAGAGGTAAAGCCTATGCTACTGGTAGTAACACAAGAGGACAACTTTGTATTGGTAGTAACACTGGTAATGACAATCGTCGATATATACCACAAGAGATTATAATACCATCAGGACGTCGGATAGTAGATGTGGCAATTGGTGGCGAGCATACATTACTTTTAGATGACGCTAACAATGTTTATGGATGTGGAAGTAACCTTAACGGTCAGCTTGGTTTGGGTAGTACAACTCAGGTAAAGTCACCAACCAAAATTAACATCAGCTCGGTAACAAGTATATCGGCGGGTATACGGCATTCTCTATTCTTGGCAAATAATGGTCTGTATGTCACAGGCAGTAATCAGTTTGGTCAGTTGTGTCGTACTGGATCAAATATACGTACACCTTTTAGACTTGGAACTGTATCAAGGGGAAATATTCGTCAGATCGAGACTATTAAGGACTCTACTTATATCCTCTTTAATGATCGATCTGTAGGGTCGTGTGGCAAGAACAACTTTGGTCAACTAGGAGATGGAACTAATACAAACAAAGCCTCATCGGTTGTCGAGCTTGCTAATGTGATCTCACTCGTTGGCGGTGGACCTTCTTCTGAATCTGTATTCTTTTACACACAAGATGAACTTGTTTATGCAACTGGATTGAACAGTGCCGGAAATCTCGGTACAGGAAATAAAGTGAATGTGAACATACCTCAGGGAGTGAAGTTTCAGCAGTATATGATCATCGGAGTACTATCAGCATCAACAGATCTTACAATTGGTTTAGGTTTTCAAGCAGGTGCCTTTCCTACTCCTGAATTACCATCAGCCATGCCATCGGCAAGCCCAACGGGAGATCCTACAGAGGGTCCTACTTTGTCTCCGACTGTATCACCAACATTAGAACCGACATTAGAGCCAACACAATCACCAACATTGGTGAGTTTTATTGTGTGATATCATAACTAGGATATGGAGGGTGATATCCTAACAAACATCTTTTGAATCTCAATAACATCTTGTTTCTTCTCTTTCTGTACCACTTCAGTATCCCACCTTGGACCCTACTTTAGAACCAACCTTGGTGAGTGTTAACTATATTTACTACAACAATATGTGTGTATATCGACTTGTGAACTAACTTACATCAAATGACTAACACCCGAAAACAGAGCCCTATAAACTTAGATCCGACTCTCTTTCCAACGAAAGGTAAGAGATATCTCAAATCTATTTGGTTTATCCTTTCTTGCCTTTGCTGTCAAAGATACAATACTAACCAAATATATCCTTTCTCAATTAAAAACAATCAGATCCAACACTGCTTCCTACTGTCCAGCCTACAATCGAAACGGATACTCCAACACTTGACCCAACGACATCACCATCTTTAATGCCAGTGAAAGATACACTCTCGCCTACCCTACTGCCAACACTTTCTCCGAGCAAGAGTCCAATAGAAGATACAGATACTGGACCACCATTTCCATCAGTTCCTAATCAAGAACCGCCAACGACCTCGCCTAATAAACAGCCAGTTAGTGAACCCCCAACCCTTTATGAGCCAAGTAAAGCTCCAATCATATCTGGTACTCCTACAAAGAATCCACAACCTGACGACGGAACCATTCCAAAGAGACCTGTTACAGGAAGCCCTGTTACACGGAGTCCAGCACCGAGTGCAGAACAAGATAAAGTTAATCCTAATCCTTTAACAGATTCGCCAACTTGGATCATCATAGGTACTGGAGAAATGCCAACTCCTCCTAAGATACAACCTCCAACACCCAAGCCTGTTTATGTTGTTTATGTTCCAATATTTGGAGGTGGTAAATCTGGCAAATATGCCAAGGCAACATATCTCCCAAAGACTTACAGTAAGTATCTCTAGTATTCATTGCTTTGTCTCTAAAGCGTCCGCTAACTTCTTTTTTTTGATTCACAGAACCCGAATACAAGCCTCCAACGCCCAAGTCAAAGTCTTCAAAGAGCGCAAAAGCCTACAGCAAGGCAGTTGGATACAACAACTATTGGTTTTTTGCAAAGTCTAGCAAGAGCACTAAGGCTGGCAAGGGAAGCAAGGCTTATTATTATCAACAAGTTCAAGAACAAAGAGACATTGAGATATCAAATGTCGGCGTCGCCAGATACTCATCATTGTTGGGGGTTTCCATAATGACTTGTTTGTCCTTCTTTTGGCTTATCCACTGATGAATATCGAATAAGAGGATGCTTATTTATGTTATATGTGAGCAGTAAATTGATGTATGATTAGCTATGTACAATAATTTATGTATTGACTTAATATAATATTATCAATAGTGTAGCAAATTAGTTGTTTAGCTTGTAGAATCATCCAATGCCAGTAGCAAGGTACTTGTCTAGATCGAAATCGGCATCAGAATCATCATCTTGAACCTCTGGAGATCTTGTTCCACCTTCTCTTTGGGCATCAATATCATCTTCTTGTTGATTATTTTGTGGTGGTGGATGGATATCACTAAAAATAGAATAGGGATCATCTATTATCCCCAACTTGGCTAAGATCTCTTGTCCATGTATTGTGTCAACAACCTTCTCCTTATAGATTCCAGATTTGCAGGCATATCTCGCAAGGGCAGCATAGCCAGTAAACTTTGTCTTCCCCTTTTTGGCTGTTTTCTTCGTATATTCAGGCTTATACACAACTTGTCCAAAATTGATCAAGTCTATCTTCTCCACTTTATCTTGCCATCCCTCGTCTGCTACGAGTCGATTAGCAATATAGTTGCCCACATAACTAAGAGGGTCTTCTTTGCAAGTTGAACCAACCATTGCACTGCGAGACCTCCTATTTGAAGAATTACATTTGCCCTTATCAACTTCTTTGACCGAATCTCTGGTATCATGTCCAACGGCGGCATCTTTAGTCTTTTCAAGTTTCTTTCTCTTTTTGATCTTAGGCAGAGAGGAGGAAGCGCGTTTCTTTTCGTGTTCATCTACGCTATCATAATCAGTAGATGATCTACTTTCTCTCTCTTGTTCTTCTTCATCATTTGAACTGTAGCTCTCATTCTGATCATTGGAAGTTTTATCAATGTTTGTAGGCACCTTTTGCGACCTGTCTTGAAATTGGAGTACTAGTGGTGCTTTATTCAATGTTGGCCTACCATCTGAGCTAGTTCTAATGCCAAACTTTGTCTTTGACTTTAGAGACGGAACTATATCTTTAATCTTTGATTGTAATAATGGAAGAGACAACTTGTAACAAATTCGATCATCTGTGACTCCCTCTTCTATCAAACATCTACCTTCTATATTCGTCATCACTGTATAGGTGAATGTAGCCTTGTTTACGGTCGATTCTGTAGGTTTGATATTAATTATCTCTCCATTTAAATGTTGCTCGTCCATTTTTATCAAGACTGGACAATGCACAGCAAATGCAAGATCCTCTGATGTCAGAGTCAGTACACTGGAATCTACATTGCTAACTACCTCTAGCTCTAGTTGCTGTGTCTTCCTATTGAATGAAACTGATTTCACTATACCGCTGTCCGCTATGAGGCGATTTGAACATGACTTTGAATAGTGTATATTGAACCACACTGGATATCCAATGACGTACTTGCTTCTTAGTGGCTGTTTCTTTGTAAACGATACTTCATCTGTTTTGTCCCTTGCTTTGCTGTTGGCCATATCCCTATCTGCTTTGGTCTGTATCCTGTTTTTCTGTTTCATTTGTCGTTTATGAACCCATTCATCCTTTCTGGTTGACAACCACTTCTGGAAATCTTTCTCTGGATGCACTGATGTATTATTATTTGGCTCGTCATCTCGTTTTCTTTTTAATTTGACAGGAGTATTAATAGAATCATTCTGTACTTTCTGTGATAAGTTATTCTTCACCTTGGGTGCTTGTTGTTGTTGTACTTGATTAGTTGAAGATTGTTGTTTGGCATCATAATCCTTTTTATTGCCTCCCCTATTCTTATAATCTCTTTGATCCTTCTCCTCTTTTCCCTGTACCTTCTGATGTACTATTTTACTCTTAGTAGATGATATCTGTTGTTTATTCTCGGTATCAACAGTAAGGTCAACCATGCCATTATTATTAGGAGGAGATATTATAGATTGTGTTGTCTTATTAATACTATTGAGTGATAGAAGGGATAAACCAAGTCCTCTACCTTTAGCGTTTTGCAACTTTTGTTGTAAAGTGGCGTCATATAATGTAAATGTAGATTGTTTGATATTGCTTCCAAATACTTGTATTCGCTGGTTTTGCATATGTTGTGGAACAGGAGCAGACTTGGTTCTACTACCACTGCCCCATATATTATTATTCACCTGATTCTGCATATTATATAATTCATAATGTTTCAATGCTTCTTCGTATTGTTTTTGTAATATCTTTCCATAATCAATATAAGGTTGTTTAACAACATCTGACATAGAATTCCATTGTACTTTTAGCTGATGAGTAACGTTATGTGTGTTGAATGTTTGTAGTTGTGTTGATGATGATATAAAATCATTGCAGTATAACTGAAAAGCTGTTGGGGGGATCTTTGGTTGCGGTGGTCTTTGTAGTGCAGCAGTATTATTAATAGTTGTAGTAGTTGTTGCAATAGAAATCTGTTGTGATGGCTGATTTATTGTTCTCATCTTTCAAAGAAGTATATGTATCTCTCAAAGTATCAAGATTGGTATTGCCAGACCGCTATCAATCAAAACCGATCTATAGACCACATCGATAGTATACGAATAGCTGAATTCGCATATTGGAGAGCTTATTTGCAAGAGTATCTATATTATTTATCAAATTTAAATCAATAAAGCCGCCTTTATAGTTCGACTGAGTGGTCATCACCTATTACCTAACGCTTGGGGTTTTAAATAAAATACGTGGTAGGTTAATGACCCGTTCTTAGACTAACCTACTAGGTAGTTATATTATTTATAATTATTCTAATAATCGGCGCGGCAGTCTACATTACTACCTACTACACGCAAAGAAGAGTAGTCATGAACATTGCAAAGTCTGCATTAGCACTTGCTTTATCGGCTTATCCGACTGCTCGTGCCTTTTCGCCGACCATCACACGCGCAGTATCTTCTGCTCGAGTATCTTCCTCAACAACACAACAACTAAGGAACAATATAATGTCGTCTGCAAACCGTAGTAGTAGTACATCACTTAAAGCCAATGTACTCAAACTTAGTGAACCTGCAAAAGATTTATTACCCGGTGTGGATGTATTCATCTTTGATTGTGATGGTGTTATATGGAGGGTGAGTAATATTACATGTTTTTTGTTATCAAGGAGTATGGTATAATATTATATACAATCTAATATGTTGTACTCATATTATCCATAATTGCAAACACACAACATATATTAGGGAGACTCGGTCATTGATGGCATTCCTGAAACATTAGCAAAGCTTCGTGCTCTTGGAAAAAAAATGTACTTTGTCACAAACAACTCAACTAAGTCTCGAGCTGGATACAAAAAGAAGTTCGATAGTTTAGGACTGGATGTACCTGCAGAAGAGATCTTTTCATCATCTTTCGCCGCAGCTGCATACCTTGAACAAACGAAATTCAAAGAAAGTGGCAAAAAGGTATATGTCGTTGGTGAAGTTGGTATTCAAGAAGAATTAGATCTAATTGGTGTGAATCACTTTGGCGGTCCACAGGATGGTGATAAGGTACCAGACATGGGCCCTGGGTGTAAAGTTGATCATGATCCAGATGTCGGGGCAGTAGTTGTTGGGTTTGATAGATATGTCAATTATTACAAGATTCAATATGCACAGCTATGTATCAATGAGAATCCAGGATGTGAGTTTATTGCCACAAATACCGATGCAGTGAC
>Ga0214480_100787_pt1 | contig 15359 bp, 16 predicted proteins | sample M1_20Mar14CPVII9_3_FD_165042 | JGI IMG/M metagenome (GOLD analysis project Ga0214480, IMG submission 165042) | Marine eukaryotic communities from Monterey Bay, California, United States - M1_20Mar14CPVII9sort6BwellE17 | ecosystem: Environmental > Aquatic > Marine > Unclassified | place: USA... | reverse complement strand
TGAGAGTAGAGAGAGAGTAGAGTAGAGTTAGGACTGTATGAGGAAGACTAGCCACAAGTGTCCTAAGCAGGCAGCAAGTCGGTGTAATCCACTTACCTGGTGCTGACGCGCTAGGTTCATTGAAATCATGAACAGTGGAATCAAACTTTTCTTCACACTGGGGCCACGCGCCTTCAATCATAGGGTCTTCTCTCACCATCTCATTAGCATTAGCATAAATCTTCACCTTCTTACTAGTATCACTTTCAATCCACCACTGAGCCTTGCAAGTAGTCTCCTTATAACCAAGAGAGCACTGAATCGCCCTATCATAAATATCGGCATCTCGCACCTCATGCTTAATGCGCAAGCAACATGACGTGCCTGTCAAACCCCTGCAATCAAATGGCCCGATAGTTCTTGGGCCTGCGGGTGCAATTGAGGCAGGTTCAGAAAGAGCTAACGCTAGTCTTCCCGCTCCTTCGGGAGTATCCTCAACGGATGAACTTAGGACAACGCCACCCGTGATAGGCTCCGTATTGTTACCTCGAACAGCATCATCGGTAGTGGCACCATCGAAGAGCGTGGCACCTTCAAGTACATCATTGGGGTTCTCGGAGAACACTTGAACGTTTGAAGTCTGGGAGGAAGCTGCTTGGAAGGAGGCAACACCTGCAGTAGGATTTGCAGTGGTTGGACTTGCTGTTGTTGGCTTGTTTGTCGGTGAAGGTGTAACCTGATTTTGTTAATGGTCAATAGTGAATGGGAAAAGAGAGTGTTAGAACAAAGCAGCTATTGAGTAAACATTCTCTTAGAAAACTAAGATAATACTTACTTGATTTCCTGTTACACCGCTATTAACATTGGTCGATGCCCCCTGTGTCACAGTTGGCTGATTAGTTTCTGCCGGAGCAGTAACTGATGGACCGGCAGTGGGCGATGAAGTCAAAATGATCTCCTCTGTGGTGGTTGTGGTTGTTGTAACGGTCGTGGTTGTTACTGTAGTAGTAGTGGCGGCGGTAGTGGCTTGCGCTTGTTCGGCAGTAGGGAGAGGAGTAGGGTTTGGAGTGGGTTTAGGAGTAGGAGAGGGAGTAGGAGATGAAGTAGTAAACGTTTGTACATCATCTTCGACGGGAGGTGCTTCAGCAACAATGGCCTGGACGGAAGCAGGTTCAGTAATCTCGGTAGCTTGGGATGTTACTTCGAAATCATTACCAGCCTGTTGAGCTAAGACGGTTGTCACGGCCTGACTTTCAGCAGCACCAGTATCAGTCTCAACTAGTTGAACAGGAGGAATGGCCCTCTGTTGCTCGGCCGTGGCTTCTTGACCAGATCCTTCCCAAGTGCTGTTCATTGTTGGTCGGATTGTAGTAAGGGATATTTGAAATGGTATGATATAATTAGTATACAAATAAGGTGGAGATTAGATGTGCAAATCAATACCAGAGTGAAGAGTAACTTACAATGTATATTCGATCCATCCATCATTGTTGGCACCTAGTGCCATATCACTATCATCCATATCAATGACCACGGCATTATACCAAGGGTCACCACTCGCTATGATAAGAGTTAAAAGCAATAGAAAATATTAGTATAAGATCGTACTTTCAACGCCCTCAAAGAAGACTTGCATACTCATAATAAGAAGACTTACCACGAGGGCTGACAATGATACTCTTGATGAATCGATCCTCATCTGTGAACTCAGTCCAGATTTCTTCATCAATGAAGTCCTTACATTGGATTGCAGTCATACTCTGTTCCATACATTCATGCCAAACTTCTCTTCCCTTCGTGTCGAGGATCTGTTAGTATATGGTTTGGTGTATTGAGGAAGAGGGATAGAAGAGTAAGTTTATGCACGGGTCATCGGAGGTCATTGTAGGCAATGTAATGATGGTTATCGTTATATGGATATCATAAACACAAAAAACTTACCCTCTTCGATATCCCCAACTGACGAGCACGAGCCAACTGTTGCTCAGTGGCAGTGAATCCTCCCATACTCGAGGCTGGTGATGCCTCATCTAAAGTAATCGATCCATTGAGGTATGAATCGAGATAATAGGTGAAAACGGCGCTTAATCCAACTAGACCGAGGAGAGCGTATGGTCCTCTCGGTCGCCTGTTGTTGGCGTTGTTGACGACGATTGTCATGGTTGATGTTTAAATAGTTGTTGTTGATGATGTTTTGGTATAGATGCTGTTGTTGTATTGCCAGTTGCAACTATTATTATGATTTGTAAAGCTGATGTGACAGTTCGACGGAGGTTCCTAGCTGATCGTAATGACTATGGGATTAGGGCGCATTTTAGAAGACTTCATTGCGCCTGCACACAATTACCACAAATACGGGTACTTAAACCTCAAACTACCCACATATACAGATTTTGTATCCTATATTCAGTGCGCACGCGTATATTCCCCGCATACCAATCAAAAGCCCTAGTGACCCCAAGCTAGAATAAAAGTGTCATAGTGACTTGGTATCCTAGGATACTGCCCCCTTCAATATCCTCTGCTGTTTTAGTTTGCTCTTCCTCTCGAACGATACGGAAATTTTTTCATTCAATATTGGTAATAAGATACTCAAACCACCCCTTTCCATGACGGTCGTACCAACCTGCCGTGGAAAGGGGTGTCTTCAAACAGAATTCATCTTATTTTTAAATACAAACAGATATGGTATCACATACTTGATGTTTGTACACCCTTTACATTGCCGAGGAAAGTATTCACTTAATCCACTTGAGCTTACAAGCCTGGAAAAGATTCACCTCATAAATTGCACTTACACAGGTTCCAATTACAAGGATACCACTTATAACCCGTTAAACATTTATTGCATCCACTGTTATTGGCCGGCCACTTCTTATTGCCAACTGCTCTCAACTCAGCCTTCGTAAATGGAGTACATGATGAACATGATGAATGATTATCTTTGTTACAATATCCTCCATCAGAAGCTGGGATGACAGTATCACATTCATACATGCATGGACATTTCTTTGCATAGTTAGATGGGTTAGAGACTAAATTGCACGAGTCTTCTACAGTCATACCCAAGTTATTGACGTTATGATCGATTCGTTCCTGACAAGTTTTCCTTCCAGCTTTGGTTCCAAGCACTGCTTCTGTGCAGGTAGAACAGTTGCACGAACTCGAAGAGGCAGCTTGAGGTTGGGCTTGAGGAGCTGGATTACCGTCGATTGTAACTGGATTAGAAATAATCTCAACAGGACCATCAAACCTGGCACTCGGAGCAGTGGTATCACCAGAGCAGGCCAATGTGTGAGCAATGTCATTCACAACAGTCGTCATCCTGGCAAAGTCACTGACATCATGGTAAAGACCAGAAGAAGAGAGCTCGTTCATATAGGCAATGGTAGATGACTTTGCACTTGAAGGGTTGATAAACAAAGTCTCTATCGCAATGCCTTTTTCTTTTGCAACTGCTGCCTGCTCCTTGCCATAGGCGACACCGCCTGAAGATGAGTACGAACCGCTAGAAGTCGCAGTAGCGACACCATCGGTAACCAAAAGAATGAAGTTCGCCTTCTCATTGGGCGTTGGGCAGGTGGCAGGATCACACATACAGATCTCGGGGAACTCACTTGCAACGTGTGCACACGCCGCCTCCTCTGAATATCCTTGACTAGTTTGCATCCAACTAATACGAGCACCACAGGTGTGACTTCCATCAAGTTCCGGATCAGTAGCAAGTGTGTCCCACATTGCTTGATTGCACTCAGCACAGCCACAATAAGTAGTTGGAGTACCGGCTGGAGGTTCAAAGCTATCCATGCACTCCTTGATAGCAGCACCATGATTAGTAAGACCCCCAGAGTAGTCGAGACTATTCGCCCCTGCCAAATAATCTCCTCCGACAGGAACCTTGGTGGACGCCTGTGTTGAGAATGTTACCATCGAGACAGATCTCCTGTTGATGCCTAATAAGATTGACGACAAAGAAGTAGTTGAGAAGAAGAGAAGAAGAGGAACGGTGAGCAAGTATTACGACGAGTATAGTAATGAAGGAGGATACTCTTAGGATAACCAGTCATTCGATATTCAATGACTCAGATACTCACCATACTGTAGATGGTTCAACCAGTTGTAAACACTAACGGCAAACTCCTTGATCTTGTTGAAGTTGGAGCAGCAGGTATTCTTATCGAAACCACCAGAGTTACATGAGCCCGCACAGTTTGTACACATAGTTGGTGAATTAAAGTTCGGGCTGCAAACCGAGCCACTCATGTCGAGAGCAACACAAACATTGGCTTTTCCTCGACATTCTTGAGGAATGATGTCTGGAATGGCCTGCTCTGCAGCTACCACCGCTGCTGCTACTGCAGGGGACGCCAACGCCAAAGTGGGCTCGACGATTGGTGCCCAGCAGCTCGATTGACACCCATTATCGATCTCGCAGTGATTGGCCGACGAACCGCACGTGCCGTCGGCGCCACAGCAGTAAGTACCACTGCATGCCCGATTATCGTGCGCAGCTCCACACTTCTCTTGGGTTACAATACCACTCGTACCAGATGTATCACTGACTGCATTACAAAAGCCAAAGTCGTCTTGGCATCCAAATCCACACTTAGCACTTCCCGAGCCGCAAGTTCCCCATGCATCACAGCACAAACCTTCCGGACATGACGTGTCGCCGTTTTGTTTGCCGCATGTTGCAATCTCCTCTGTTTAAATGTGAATGATGTACAAAATAGGTTGAGAGGAAACGGAAGAGTCAGAACTGTAATGAATTAACCCATCCTCAAATAAACTAGAGACATAAAATAAGCCAAGTACAATCAATGATGAATACACTTGGAACATCGCTTACCTGGTGCTGATATACTTGGCTCAGACCAATCATGAGTAGTGTTCTCAAACTTTTCTTCACACTGAGGCCACGAGCCTTCAATCATTGGGTCCTCTCTCACCATCTCATTAGCATTAGCATAAATCTTCACCTTCTTACTAGTGTCACTTTCAATCCACCACTGAGCCTTGCAAGTAGTCTCCTTATAACCAAGAGTGCACTGAATCGCCCTATCATACATATCGGCATCTCGCACCTCATGCTTAATGCGCAAGCAACATGACGTGCCTGTCATACCCCTACAATCAAATGGCCCGATAGTTCTTGGGCCTGCGGGTGCAATTGAGGGAGGTTCAGAAAGAGCTAACGCTAGTCTTCCCGCTCCTTCGGGAGTATCCTCAACTGATGAACTTAGGACAACGCCACCCGTGATAGGCTCCGTATTGTTACCTCGAACAGCATCATCGGTTGTGGCGCCTTCAAATAGGGTAGCATCAAGTACATCATTGGGGTTCTCGGAGAACACTTGAACGTTTGAAGTCTGGGAGGAAGCTGCTTGGAAGGCAGCACCTGCAGTAGGATCGGCCGTGGTTGGACTTGCAGTTGTTGGCGAAGAAGTAGTCGGCGGATTTGTTGGCGAAGGTGTTATCTGTGTTGTTTGTTGTTGATAAAAAAAGGAAAAGTGTGTTAGAACAATATTTGAGTAGGTATTCTCCTTGTAAACTAGTTATAATACTCACTTGATTTCCTGCTACACCGCTATTAACATTGGTTGATGCCCCCTGAGGAACTGTTGGAGAGCTTGTTTCTGCCGGAGCAGTAACTGATGGACCGGCAGTGGGAGATGAAGTCAAAATGATCTCCTCTGTGGTGGTTGTAGTTGTTGTAACGGTTGTGGTTGTTACAGTGCTGGTGGCTGAGAAGACGAAGAAGAAGATATAATACAACATCATGTTAGAGTACAGCAGAGAAGGAACACTCTCCGAGAAAACACATATATACAATGATGCAGAAAACTTACTTGCAGTAGTCTCAGGTGGCGCTTGTGTACCTGCGGCTTGTTGATTGACTTGATCAGTAGGATCCGAAGTAGGCTTAGGAGTAGGAGAGGGAGTAGGAGATGAAGTAGTAAACGTTTGTACATCGTCTTCGACTGGAGGTGCATCTTGAACAACCGCCTGGAAGATGCGCGTTTTATGATTTTATGAAGATGAAGAGAACCGGTTGTAACATATATTAGTATATGTGGTATGCAAGGGCAATCAATTAGAGGTAAGCTAAGGTCAAATGAAGCGGCAAAATCACCGAAACATCGTATTGAACACACAGAATTACATGCCAAAACAATACTAACGCGGACTTTCCTGGACTGATGCAACGTCGGTGCCTTCATCAGCTCGGGATGTCACTTCGAAATCGTTGACAGCTTGAGGAGCCAAGACGGTAGTTACGGCCTGACTTTCAGCAGCACCAGTATCAGTCTCAACTAGTTGAACAGGAGGAATGGCACTCTGTTGCTCGGCTGTGGCTTCTTGTCCAGACCCTTCCCATTCACTATTTGATTGGAAGTAGTTATTGAAATGGCATGATATGATTAGTTCACATATGAAAGAATTTAGTAGTGGGCACTAGGTGAACTGCATACAGAACACACGAGGAGAAACTTACAAAGTGTAATAGATCCACCCATCTCCATCTCGGCCCAATGCTAGATCACTATCATCCATATCAATGACCACGGCATTATACCAAGGGTCCCTGTTAGCTCGAGGGCTGACAATGATACTCTTGATGAATCGATCCTCGTCTGTGAACTCAGTCCAGATCTCTTCATCAATAAAGTCCTTACATTGGATTGCAGTCATACTCTGTTCCATGCATTCATGCCAAACTTCTCTTCCCTTGGTGTCGAGGATCTGTTAGTATATGGTTTGATGTATTGAGGAAGAGAGATAGAGGAGTAAGTTTATGCACGGGTCATGGGGTCATTTAGGCAATGCAATGATGGTTATCGTTATATGGATATCATAAACACAACAAAAAACTTACCCTCTTCGATATCCCCAACTGACGAGCACGAGCCAACTGTTGATCAGTGGCCTTGAATCCTCCCATACTCGAGGCTGGCGATTCCTCATCTAAAGTAATCGATCCATTGAGGTATGAATCGAGATAATAGGTGAAGACGGCACTTAATCCAACTAGACCGAGGAGAGCATATGGTCCTCTCGGTCGCCTGTTGCTGGCGTTGTTGACGACGATTGTCATGGTTGATGTTTATAGTTGTTGTTGATGATGTTTTGGTATAGATGCTGTTGTTGATATCGTCCAGTTTGGATTTATGAGCTTTTGCAATGTCCAAATATATTATCAGCACTGTAGGAAGTGATCGTTGTTTGCTTTTTGATGACTAAAGCTAAAACCATGGGCTAACAATGCTTGGCAGTATGCCTCAGTCTGTCTCGAAGTCTCAAAAAGCGTGGTAACCTTAACGAGGAAGATAACCTTCCAAAATGAACTCAATCGAACAGAAATGTCTCAGCTGGGCATGATAGGCCCCCGGACATCCTCGCTAGTGAAGTGCTTGTGGCACTAACTTTTATTGAGTAACCTGATTATTGGAGTTGGATTGTACCTTCTTCGATCAGCTCAGGAAGAACTTTGAAAACTTCTCCTACTTCCATTGAGTTAGGCTTCCATCGAGTTAGGCATGTATCATATCATTTGTCTTCCATGAATTGGATTGATCTACCTCTTGGTTATAAATATCTCCATCATCATTGAGTCTAGTCTACTATCTTACTTCTCAATGCCATGTATTCATAACACTGCATACTTATCTCCCTATAGTCTGGATGAATATGGGTATACTGTATGCGGTGATTTAACCACAAAAAATACACCCAAAAGATGGTAGAATATCCCCAGAGAACTAGAATTCACAAATTTATCAGCCGATGAGCAGTTCGAGTAATTGTTTGTTCGTTGCAATGTCTCTTTCTAATCCCCCAAACAAACTTTTACCGATAATCCCTAGCTTCAGTAAAAGCCGTATGTACGATAACCAATTTAAATGTAAAATGTCATTAGTTTGCATGCTGATAGGTTGGCGGGTTGACATACAAATCATACGGCTCCAGCAATTTAAACCGATACTTTTTTGATGGAAGGATTACCAGATTAATACTACTCCAATGTAATGTGTAATATCACTAACTATGTTTGTCCATATCTAAAAAAACCAGTATCACAACAACACTCTCCTAATAGTTTGCATGCGTTTAATGAGATTGAATAGTAGATCTATAATATATCATCATCACAATACTACCCCATGTGCTGCTATCGAAGATTTATCTTGTATAATATATACTATTGCAATGTGCACTGTGCTAGTGATGACAATAATTTTCTAACCATAAGATATATCGACATTAAAATTCCTCCGAGTTTGGTACCGACTTGCTATGAAAGGAGACGAACCTTTTTCAAAGATGATATGGATTGGCTTGTTTTGCATTTGTCCGGCATTGCAATTGTAATTCCACATAAACTACCGCGTATTATTCAAGAGGTCGGAAAATCTTTGCTGTGATAATATTATATACCAATTAATATGTAACCTACTGATACAATAATATCCTTGAATGTGTACATGACACTAATCTGTAATGAAATGAAGTATGATTTTTCAACAATATTACCTATCTTTGAAAGTTATCCGAGCGACGTGAATGATCGTTGCCTCAACGGTGGATATCAAAACTCTATCAAACATCTACAGCACCCTATCTGTCATATAATCTAATATCCACTACATAGAAGATTGCGCTACGATAACGTATCGTAACCACCACCACAATCACAACAGATCACAAGTGTAAAAGATTTCAAGGATACCGCTCCTTATCGCAGAAAAAAATTTATTTGATTGTTGACTTGTTGAGGAGATTGTTGATCAGTGTTGACAGTTCCTATTACGATAGTTGAGTTTGGATGCTTGGATAACAAATAACATATCAAATAAATACGCTGGAGTACACTGATAAAAAGAGTACAATAGAGAAGTGTGTTAGACCGATAACTACCACAAAGACTATATCTGTAAGTCTTTGCCGAATAAACAAAATCTGGTCGGTCGGAAATTACACTGAATACAATATACCATTCCGAGAATACAATATACCGCCGTGAGAATACAATATACCGAGAATAAAATACCGAGCATCTTTTTTTATAATTACATACCTACAATAGTCCTGCATTTGTATTAGTATGGATAATATTATAAACGAAAGGAGGAGGAGCCATGGACCTACTATTGCCATCCTTCCTCCTTTACCGGAATCTGAAGAAGTTATTAACAGCGGTTCTACGCCATCTGCACAACAACAATCACAACAACAACAAACACAACCTATTATACCCACACAACAACATTATGAACAGCAACAACAACCAATAAATTCAGACATATCTTCACCACGCTTAAGTTCACAATGGACATCAGACTCACAATCTAATTATTGTAATGCGTGTCAATCAAAGTTTGATGGATTTCTTAATCGAAAACATCACTGCAGATTATGTGGTTTAGTTTTCTGCAATAATTGTTCGAACACAAGAAGTCTCATTCCCCCAAGCGCATTAGTATTACGAGAGACATCTAACAATACATGGTTGGATTTACAAACAGGACAACGATTAACAAATCCAAGTTTTGCATCTAATTCTAATGAAGTCGATTCATCAATAACATATGTCAATCAATCAAATTCAAACGATGATACATTACTCTATGGCAAGGGATTAGAACAGCGTATGTTAAAAGCACGTCATCCACAACGGACATGTCATGCATGTGCACAACAATTGGCACCTATACAAAATGAATTATGTCTCCGTAACTCGAATGCAATGAGGTACAACTTTATTGACGAAGGGGATGCTGTTAGACGATTAAGTGAGTGTATGTTTTATAATTTATCTGGAGAACATACATATGCTTACTGAAATATATCTAATCTTTTTCTTCCCAACTAACTCTGTGCAGTTAACAGTCCATTGGCATTTACATTAGGCCATGAAGTTCGCAAAGCAGCATACGCTCTAACAAACCTCTTACCAAGGTCTAAGAATAAACGGGGTGGATTTGTGCCAACTTCTGATAGATTACAATACTCGTATCCTCCGCCGGAGAGTGACCCCTGTTACATTCCGAATGGTGGAGGGTGTAAGAATATAGACCCAACATTAAGCAATTTAGATAGGTTACACATACCTGCAAAACTATTGCAACAGGCGAAAGGGATAGCAATCGTTACCAGTGCCAAAGGTGGCTTAGGCTTTGCTGGCTTTGAGTTTGGTACAGGCTTGGTAGTTGCAAGAAGAAACGATGGTTCCAGTCAGTTTGATAATTGGACTGCACCTTGTGCAATTGGCATCGGAGGTTTTGCTTGGGGCGCACTGATTGGAGCTCAAGTATCAGACCATGTCTTTCTTTTGATGACTGAAGACGCGGTGCGATTATTCTCAAGTGAAAAGGGAAGATCTATCCAATTAGGGGCTGATATTGGCGTGGCGTTAGGGCCATTAGGAAGAAGTGCAGAAGCTGATCTGGGAGCTAGCAGTCTGAGTAGGACCTTGGATGGCACCAACCGTGTTGGGCCCACCATCGCTCCAATTTACACGTATTCATTATCAAAGGGCTTATACGCTGGTCTCTCCCTCGATGGAAGGATCTTAATGACAAGAGACCGAGTGAATGAAAAGTTTTATGGAAGGACAATCTCTGCATATGAAATACTGTCCGGACAAGTTCCTTCACCTCCTGCAGCGCAACCATTGTATGATGCCTTGAAAAGATGCCGTGTATATGGAGGCGGCAGTGGAAATACTGGATTGGGAGGGCAAATGTCTATGTCAGAAGGAATAGATGACGGGGGTTACAATGTCCACAATAGTGGAGGAGGCGGTTTAATGGTAAGACTAAGTCATACAACTGGCGCTGGACTGCCTATATCAGCAACCAACGCTCCCTCAAGATATTCTACTTCTCCAAATCGCTACAATCTAGCTGGTCGTGAAGAAAACTTAACTCCAGGATATGACTAGATTGTCTACCTATCTATTGGTCTTATGTATTGGATGTCTTTATATGAATATGTGAAGTAAATATAGCGTTTTAAAGATAGATGGTTTATGTGTTGACCTATGTTCATAGTGTTTCGTCTCCTATCCAATATGCAGGATCTAAAAACGAGAAACCAAACCCGTGACTTCATGATGATGGGACATAATTACACTGATAAATTCGTACAAGGCTGGAGCATACGTACCGAGATAAACAACCAAAAGATAGGTAGGTCAGCGTCACATGTATTATTGACCCACCACCAATTGAAAATCGACAACTGGTCTATATATATATATACAGTCGAAATACAGTATAGTGGTGTACTCTTTATTATGTGTAGTTTGATACCAATCCATATCTACTATATTACTTTATTGCAACTTCAAGCCGCTAAACAAATTATCAAATCTCAAAGTAACTCTCAAGAAAGTCTCTCATTCTCGGCAATCAATACCTGATAATATAAGCGTAGATCACAAACAAGAAAGCCAAACAATCATGTCTCATACTCAAGCAGTTACCGATGCCATCCAGTCCTCGGATTACGTTCGGCTGTCCGTCATTTTCTCAACACAATGGCAATCACTTGGCCAGGTAAATTTTCAATATCTTTTGTTGCATAGTTGCATTGCTTTATTGCTTAACTTTGTTTGGTATATAGCATTGATATCTCACTATCTTCTATTGTTGCCTCTATATATTAAATCTCTATACCGCCGTCACTGACGCCACCGTTATTCCATCATATTTCTGTGTACCACACACTGTCATTTCTCTATATCTTCATTCATAATATTAAAAGGGTGAACAACGTACACTTGCTGCACACTTTATCAAAACTGCAGTTGCATCTCCATCATTCTTTCCAGATGCCTTCAAATCACCACAAATCATGACAGTTATCAATGCCACACTAAAACATTTACCACCCACGGTTGAAAATGCCGCTGATAATATCCTCCGTCAGAAGATTTTTGATTACAAACTCAATGAAGAAGAAGATTATAGTACCGCGGCACAAATATTGAGTGGATTACGTATGGAAGATACGGAAGGGAGTGTTTATTATATGCCGCCTATTGAAAGATGCGGTAAGTCTTTTGTTTTGGTTATCAGAATTTAGATGCATATGATGTGCACAAAATCTCTTATACTACCATCTCCCTCTACTTTTCTTAGATGTCTTTGTTAAGGTAGCAGAATGTTATTTGGAAGAGGATTTGACAGTTGAGGCTGAAGGTGCAGTTACAAAAGCTGGGGTAGTGATCGAAGCATCTGGCATTAGTGTTAGTGCCGAGGATGAGGTGAAGGATGAAGCAACCGTTACCTTGATGTTGAGGTATAAATCAACCTATGCTCGTGTTTTGGATGCCAATCGAAAGTTCCTAGCGGCTGCTGTGAAGTATCATGATTTGAGTACGGCATATTTGTATACAGATGCTATTGATGCGGATGATTTAATTATCATGTTGGGAAAGGCTGTGACTTGTGCTATCCTGTCACCCAACTCTGCTCAGAGGCAGAGGGTACTTGGTTTGGTTTACAAGGATGAACGTCTCAGTCAACTGGATGCTATCCCCGAGTTTCAGTCTCATGCAGCTGTCCTTACCAAAATGTATCTCAACCGTATTGTTCAGAAAAAAGAATTGGAACAATTTGAATCATCATTAGCTGATCATCAAAAAGCCATCATGGCCGATGGACTTACCATTGTGGAAAGAGGTGTTCTTGAACACAATATGGTTGCTGTTAGTCAGCTATACACCTCCATCTATTTTACACAACTAGGGGAGCTGTTGGGAGTTGTAGATTCCACCAAGGCAGAAAAGACGGCAGTGAAGATGATTTCCGATGGGAGCTTGAGTGGTTCCATTGATGAGGTTGAAGGAGTTATTCGTTTTCATCCGACAAAGACAAAGGAGGAGTCAACCTTGCTACATTGGGATGAGACAATTACCACTTTTTGCACCCAACTCAATAAGGTCACTGATGCGGTAAGGGCAAACTGACACTAGAGTTGAAATGCATTTCATAGTAGAAAAGAGAGCGTAGGTCCTCAATAAACTCTATACAAACAACATACACACAAAAAAGAGGCATACTATCTAGCTTGTTATCATGATCTTTATAGTATATTAAGAGTACTTCTTCATACTATATTTATTTTTCAGGAGGCGTACCCATGACTGCAAACTTTTGACCTGTTAATGCCAAGCCGATGAAAGATAGCATCCAGCAACCGATAATGATCTTACTCTGAGCTCCGACTACCTGGAAGATGCGCGTTATCACAGTTTATGAAGATGAAGAGAGATGATAGTAACTCAAGTTAGTGCATACGTCTTGCAAAAACAATCAAACGGAGATACAAAAAGGCCAAATAAAGCACTCAGATCTCAAATACTTCAATTTGAACACATGAATTCATAAGATAAAACATACTAACGCGGACTTTCCTGTTCAATCGTCTTTGTTTCGAGACCAAATCGTGAAAGGGCCTCTTCCCCGGTCTTGGCGACAGGTCCTCGAAACGGACCGCTAGATGTGAACTCAAGACCTTCAAACTCATTCAAAGACAAACCAGTAAATCCCCACCTCACCAATCCAATTTGATTTACCCATCGAAGAAGCTTTGGTGTATTCTCTTCTGCGATGTTCTTGCCGTCAAATATGATATTCAGGATGATGAAAGGTGGAAATAAGGCCAAAGCAACATCGCTGTTTGGGGAGACTGACCCTATCAGAAGCCCGAACGCTTCAGCAGCAATAGCATGAAGACTCGAGAGCCCCAGGAATCTCTTGAATCGTCCCTTCTGAAGCTTTACAAGAGGGTAGATTATACTCCCAAAGACGGCATTAAGCATGCCGATTAAGGGTATTTCTGAGATTGTTTTGGCAAGAAAGTAAGGTCCTGTTCGGTACATGTGGCTTGCCATCTCTCCATTAACGATACTCTTTTCTTTTGGAAAGCTCCTAATGGTTCCTGCCATCGACATATTAGTTGCCCCGATAATGATCAATGATAACAATCCAAATCTATCCATGATAGAAGATTGATCATTTCCCAGCGAATAAATGCCTCCATATATCAAACCCATCGATATTTGTTGCACAACCTTGATTACAATAGCCGCCTTGCCTCTCAAAAGTTCTTGCACTGATCGTCCTAGTAGGAGTCTAAATTGTCTGAAGACGCTTGTACCAGGATGAGTAGAGGTATTATCGACTAGATGCTTCATCTTCTTTGTACCCTTCTTTCCAGTATCTTCCTCCCCATCTGTATTGAATGACACCAACTCTCTTGAGTGTTTTACTGCTTCTTTTGCAATATGATCAATTCGTTCAATGGATAAGCGCTCTGTTTCAGCATCAGCTCCGACAACTCGAGAAACACAGTCTAGCACATGTTCGGCAGTCCCTACTTCTTCTTCACAGCCATAACCAAGATTATCCATATATTCGCGTACATTTGACACTTCTCCATAATACATTTGTCTCCCTTCACTTACAAGTAACAAGTCATCAAAAAGAGAGAAAGTATGCTGTGACGGCTGGTGGATAACGGACACGATTGTTTTGCCCTGATCAGCTAGTTTCCTCAACGTTTCAACAACTTGTGTGGCCTGGTAGCTATCTAAACCGCTCGTAGACTCATCTAAGAAGATAAGAGCTGGACTTGATATCATTTCACAAGCAATAGAGAGTCTCTTTCTCTCACCACCACTCAGACCTCTTACTTTCGCGTTACCAACGATTGTGTTTGCGCTCTTTTTTAATCCTAATTGATCCATCAACTCGTTGACACGCTCATCTCTTGCCTCTTTTGTCTTTAACACAGACCCCATTTTAAGTTCGACCTGAAAGTTCAGTGTCTCTTTCACAGTCATATGTGGAAAGAACTTAACTTCCTGCTCGATGAATGCACTCGGTAGCTGAGAATCACCAGAGAATTGCAGGTTATTAATATATCTCTTCCCGTAGAGGTTAATATTTTTATCCTCCTTCACCTTTCCAGCAATTGCATGTAAAAGTGTTGTCTTGCCGCTGCCTGAAGGACACCCATGATTGCCAACATCCTCCCTGACTTTGCCACACCTCTAATACTACCATCTAATATAACACGATCCGATCTACCCTTCTTCTTTGATTTCAAAATCATACCAATATCTTCAAACCCAACTTCAACAGATTGAAAAAACTTCGTCTCTTTATTATCACACACCAGATCATCAGCTGTTTATAGAGGATAAGAAACAAAATTGTTAGAGAAATGGATTCATATGAAATACACACATATCTACCCCGAGGAAAAGGAGAGGGGGCAAGATATATGATGAATACTCACCCCCTTCTGTCTTCTTCTTATCGATTTGTACACCCGGCTGCAGAATAGTAACGCCCGTAGATATATACCAC
>Ga0214480_100784_pt1 | contig 15371 bp, 18 predicted proteins | sample M1_20Mar14CPVII9_3_FD_165042 | JGI IMG/M metagenome (GOLD analysis project Ga0214480, IMG submission 165042) | Marine eukaryotic communities from Monterey Bay, California, United States - M1_20Mar14CPVII9sort6BwellE17 | ecosystem: Environmental > Aquatic > Marine > Unclassified | place: USA... | reverse complement strand
GGAGTAAGCCAATCGGTACAATCGGTGTCGAATGTAGACATTGTAGTGGACGTGCTGAAGGGCGCAAGTTCTTCTGGAATAGTATATCTGCGGCCGAGTCCAACTTTGTGAGTGTGCACACTCACTTTATGAAATGCAAGTTTGTTCCTGAAGACTTGAAGGCGGAGATTGCTAGGACAAAGGAGCTCCGAAGAGCTGAGACGACTGCTCTAAAGCCCGGCAGTCAAAAGCAAATGTTTACTCGCGTATGGGCAAGGCTTCATGGTCTGCCAGTTCCTCCACCTCCAAGTCCGGGATGGAAAGCTAAGAGGAACTTATCAACAAAGAAGCCAATCCACAATCCATCGGACATCTTATCCAATTCAATTACACTCAAGGTTCCTACAAAGAAGGGAGGGAAAGAGAAGAAAGTGAAAGTTGCTAAGAAGACGGAGAAGGCCAAATATCCAATGAAGAAGAAGGTAGCCAAAGCCCATCAGACCCCAGGTGTTATCCACCAACCCTCCAATGAAGATCCATCCTTGCCACAGTTGCCTCAGGATTCTGACGAGATCCGTCTTACGCTAAGCAGTATGCCTAGTATTGATGACTCTATTATCCAGAGTACCTTGGCTAACTCTTCAAGTATTGAACTTATTACGGGACCTAGTAGTGAGAGTGTGGGTAAGGTGGCAGCAAACATGGGCGAAATCAATATTTGTGGTGTTTAGATGTGTAGAAAGTGCGAACGAACGTGAACGTAATTGATTCTATATTTGTGTGGAGTATGTTGTTATAGAATGTGTAACTGATTAATGTATATTTGTATCTACTGAATAGCTTACTCCATAATATCTTCCTCCTTATATTATCCTTTGCAATACTCTCTCTCTCTCTATTGGCCTAGTAGGTATATATACTGGCTATCATCACATCTCTCCTCTGATTGGTATCCTCTTGGGTATCCTTTGTCATTTATTTTTCCTCCCCTATTTACTGTGCCGCTCTCCCCTTTTATGATAGCTTTGTCAATCATGCCCATCAACTATCCCGAGCTACTAGTGCTATTGGTACTACATCTAAATTGTTATCATTCCTTAGGTTTTCTTCATTCGAGTAGCGGTGGCGGTTTTGTCGGGAAAAGTAGAGCTGACACATCTTCTGCAAAACATCAAACATCAAGTAGTACGTCATATCTTACAGCAAATATAGTTGCCAGCTCTCCTGGCGAGTTGGGTGGTGATATTATTCGTATTAGAACTAGTCCAGATGATGATGAAGATAGCTTCTTGTCTAGAGTTGGTACGTGTCTTTTACATACTATAATGATTTGAGTATATCATGTGCACTTTTTATTTGTAACATCATCTCATTGCAATCTTTCAATTACATATTATTGTTGCTTGGAATTACATATTATTGTTGTCAAGGCGTACCAACTTTTGCAGTAATTGATAATGAGGATGCATCAACCATTGCAAGTATGACTGCTCCAAAGAGATTAGGATTAGAAGGTATAATACACAATTCCAATGCCTTCGTATTAGAAAATGCATTATCATTGGAGACATGTGAATCAATACTCAATACATGTGAAGAACTACAATTTGGTTACTACAACGTAGGAAAGAATAATCACGGAGCTATGCAAATTGTTATATCCAAGGCAGTATCCGATACATTACTGAGTTTAATAGGACCACATGTCGATTTAGAAGGAGTCATTGATGCTGAGAAAGAGTTGAGACTAGATAATCATGGCGAAGAAGATAAAACAATATATGCTCTGGCTGGTATCAATAGAAGATTTAGAATATATAGGTATGCACCTGATGAGAATGAAAGCTTTGCTCCGCATATTGATGCGGGTTTCCCTCCTGGAGGCTCCTCATTGGATGATGATGTTGATAATGATAGCGGTGGCACATCACCTTACTTGTACTGGGACGCAGCACATCAATACTCAACTACATCGGAAGTTGTATCACGGCTCACAGTTTTGATATACTTGAATGAAGACTTTGTTGGAGGTCATACAAAGTTTTATGAACCATTATCTGAAAGAAGTGATGACAGTCAAGGTAATGGACAAGTAATTGCGTCTATCAAACCTCGTACTGGACAAATTCTAGTGTTCCCTCAAGCTGTTTCAGAGGAAGCGGTTGAACGCGCACGTTATCTTTGGCCATTACATGAAGGATCTCCTGTGTCATCTGGTAATCGACCAAAGTATGTTATCCGAACAGATGTATTATTTGAAACTATAGTTAATGATGAGCTGAAAAACATACCAGATCATGAAAAGGTTTTATTTGAACATGATGATGCAGTACGGAATGTCTTCAAGAATACATCTCCAATGCTTTCAAAGTTGTTTAGAGAGCACGTATGGCCACTTTATAATCCTCATATGGGGGTAGAGAATGCAGGGCCGTTGCTCTATTCATTAGTACGATTTACAAAGTGTAGGAAAGTTGTTGAGGTTGGAGCTGGGTATACAACTTTGTTTATACTACAAGCTTTGAAAGATAATGATGATGAAATGAAGAGAGTCGTAGAACTTGACTTGGAAGGAAGGTTGAGAATGCTAGACTATCCCTTTGGAACTCCAAGAGTCGAAGAATGGATGACGACACCATCTCAACCATCATCTTCTTCTTCTTCCTTACTGTGCATAGATAATTGTGATCATCAGAAAGAGACGGCCTCGGGAGCTGTGAGTGTTGCACGAACACTCGGACTTGATTCCTATCTTGAATTCCTCAGAGGAGATGCGTTTGATGCTCTGGATACACACTTTTCAGAGGTAGAGTCAATCGATCTATTATGGTGTGACTTTGGTGTTGGCAGCAAGATGAAGCTATATGCAGGAAACGTATGGAAATATGTCAAGCCCGGAGGATTTCTAGTCTGCCATTCAACACTAACAAACACACATACAAGAGAGTGGTTAGAAGGTATAAGACAAGGAATGGGAGAATCCGTGACGGGTATACCAGAAGGAGAATACACAGAGCTTTCTTTACTCGAACCGCATAAAAGATTTCAGAATAGTATTACAGTCATGTAAGTTTGTTTCTATTGACTTTTTTTCGTGTGATGAAGTTTTCTGTTGCTCATATCAACCTTTGCTTTAGCCAAAAGCGAATTGGTTTGGACGGAGCCTATTCGGAGCCAATTTATAGTGAATATGCCTAGACAGCTGTGTCGGTATAGATCCAAACCGGCTAGATAACAACAAATTCAGCAGCTACATGTGGAGAGCTCCCCAACTGGCGGGCGGGGTTTTTAGGATACCGAGCATCGGTATCTTTTTTTCCGTGCAAGCATGTGAGATTTTTGTTTCTTTGCAACTACTCAAATGATTAGGAGTTGAAACGGCTACGGTGGAGCTACTTGAATCAATTATTCTCAACGGCTCAAGGCGTGGAGAAATACAAGGACACATTCTGTAGACCCAACGTCTCATAAATTTCATTTTGCCGCCGATACACACATCATTATCTCCCTTCATACAATACAATCATGAACAACAACCCCAATGCAAAGGCTCGTGTTGCATTCAAGGTAAGAAAAAGCATTTATCTGTATCTGTATTTGCAAGTGTTTGTTCTTTGGTTGGTACTAATATATATGTTCTCTTTCTACTTCTACTCAAACTACAGGATGTGTCAAACCGTGGAGTCTCCAAGGCTCTCAAGTCAAAAGTCACCAAGCCGTCTCACAAAAGGAATGTTGCAACAATCTACAAATCTACCAAGCAGCAACAACCTGTTGAGTACATTGACATTCCTGTACTCAAGCATGGATTGGATACCAAGCGTTCAACTTCCAACAAGTCATTCCAAAGCAAGCTTCGTCAGCCAACAAAACTGTCCTCCTCGGCTAAACCTGCAAGTCACTCCAAACCCAAGCCGTCATATCAAGATGGTGTTGCAGATGATATTGATGCAAGTGGAAAGAATGATCCACTCTTAGTCACTGAATACATCTCTGAGATGTATACCTACCACCGAAGTGAAGAGCACCGTGCGATAGTTGGTCCTTATTTGGATAGTCAACCTGAGATCAATCAACGTATGCGCTCTATATTGGTAGATTGGCTAGTTGATGTACATTACAAGATGAAGTTCTTTCCTGAAACTCTATACATCACGGTGAACATTGTAGACCGTTTTCTAGCCAAAACGGAGGTGCCAAGGCGCAAACTTCAGCTTGTGGGTGTAACTTCCTTCCTAATTGCTTCAAAGTATGAAGAGATTTACCCACCAGATATTCATGATCTTGTCTATGTTTGTGATAATGCTTACTCAAAGCAAGAGGTGCGTTTTATCTTTTTGTCATCTTTCAATGTTTGACATACACTACACTTTATACCATGCACTCACACTGTACTTCATTACTTCTCTTCCTATATCCTCCACCAACAGATTTTAGATATGGAGGAGAGCATCCTCAAGACTCTGAACTACCAGCTTAGCATCCCGAATCCATACAAGTTTCTTGTTCGATACCTGAATGCTGCTCACGCTGATAAGAAGATTGTTCTTCTATCATCCTTCGTTTTGGAAGAGAGTTTGCTCAGTTATGACCTTATCACTACCTACAAACCAAGTGAGCTTTCAGCCGCTGCCGTCTTTATTGCAAGGAAAGTCTCGGGGAGAAACCCCTGGAGTCCTACACTTGTCAAGTACACAGAGTATCGGGAGGAGAATATCAAGCCATTGGCAAGTCAGTTCTTAGCAGAGAGGGGTAGGATTAAAGAAATGAAGTTGATGGCTAGTAAGAAGAAGTATAGCCGTAGTAATATGTCCAAGGTGGCTAGTATTGACCTCCCCACTGAACTGTAGTAAGCAAGCAAGGATATATGATGAATGTGGTGTAGTTGTAGTCAAGAAGAGTAGTTTGGCTTGCTGTATGGGTGTGAGTCTTAAGATTTATGTTCTGAAGATTTGTGTTTGTATTGTTATTGGAGAAGGAAATAATGAGTAATAAAAGCTACCAGTATGTTTGATTCTATTTGATCTATAATATGTAGACTCTTTGATATATGAGTATTCATCGCCCTTCTATTTGAGTTGACTGTATCTTCACCATTGCGATGATTAAATGTCACTACGATAGTCTTCAGAAAGAACAGTCCACATCACTCAAATCATCATACCTAGGTAGTTTCTACATAGTAAGCATCAAGTAGTTGCCGATAGCCATATGTTTTGCACCATACAATCTGCTTGATGTCTTTGGTACTTTGATCTATGATTGACATCTGGATGATGAGGAAGTAGCTTAAGTTCGAAGTATATACTTATGATATTGATATGAGCAGCAACAATAACAAATCGTCATCATATGCTGCTTGTCTGTCGGAGCAACATAACACACACGATGATGATGGCGACGATGGCAACTATGATGTATTGCCATCATCAAGAGAGGATGATAATGAAGAAGAAGAACATATAGTTAGTGGTAGTGGTAAAGTATCATCTCAACATAGTAGTAGCAATGGTGATATTAGCAGCAATGATAAAGTATCTTCTCAGACCGACGAGACTAACGACCAACGACAACCACCATCATCACAGACTCCATCGTCGTTTGCTGTACAGTTAATGAACATGTTGATTAGTGAGACAGCTGCAGGAGGTAACTCAGTACGGTGGCTACCTAATGGCAATGGCTTTGAAATAAGAAATCAAATCGAGTTTACTACTCTGCTTCCAAGATACTTCAATACCAAAACTGGAGTTGCTGTCTTCCAATCATTCCTGAGGCGACTATATCGGTAAGATACCCAATATTCTGAGTTATGATACCATTTCTTGTACATTGTATTCATATCCCCTCATATACCGTATCATAGCTGGGGCTTCAAATCTGAGGAGAGAGCTACAGCCGGAAGTGGCCAGTATGTGTTCAAAAGTGAGGTATGAGAGGTATCATATGTATCATCGAATATGAAGACTTTGCATCAATCTAATCTGATAATATGCACATGCTGTACACCTTTCTTTTTCATTTAGATATTTCACAGAGACAACAATAAATATCTCAACATGAGAGCATTGCCACGCTCCAAGCCGAAGACTCAAGAGATGTCGTCGAACAGCAATGAAAGAGTTTCGTCTCTTCAACACTCTGACTCTAAAGGTGATAGTACTCATGCTGCCGTATCATCCTCTTCTCAACAGTTATCATCTGATACAAAGACGTCCCATGAAACTAATCAAGATGGGAAGATCAGAGCCGATACTTCGTCTCTTCATAGACATCGCTTAGAGAGATATAACAACTCGATAGTATCCTCCTCTTCTCAAGTTGCAAACCCTCACTTGGAAACGATACCACCACAGCAGCAGCTTACACCTCAAAATAGGTTGCTTGTAGAACAACTTGTAAATGCCATGAGACCACAGACTGCAGTATCAAATCAGACATCCGATATGTTGAGTAGCAACATGATAGCATCTCAATTGAATAATCCGATGCAACAACAGATTCCTCCTATACAAGCTGCTCTTATTCATCAACTGTTATCATCTCATCAAGGTATAAACTTATTACCGCATATACAGCAGCAAACAATACCAACATCAAATGCAAATACAGCTTTACATCAACACCAAATGCATCAAGCTCCTTCTAATCATCAAGTATTACTTCAAGCTGCAACTCAGCTTCTCCTTCAACAGCATGGAGTATCAGTTTTCCGGCAAGAAAGTATCAATAGTAATAGTAATGATACTACAACAACTACTAGTGACGCTATTTCGTCTTCAAACGGTAACAGAGGAAGTTCTACCCGAGCGTCATCATCACTAACATCATCAAATAATGATGAAGATAATATAAACATATCAAATGAAGACAGTCAAGGATTGAGCGCATCGACAAGTAATAGGAAAAGAGACCGGTCTCCATCTCCAGATAAATGACAATTTATTGTATAAAGTAGTAGTATATATCATGTACAAAGTGTACCTAAACCTGACGATGATGTGTGTGTATCAAGTTGATCTGTAAGTGTAATTTTGATATCGTATCTTTTTCTACTCTCCGGTATCCTTTGTCATTACTGTGATATTATACCCACCAATACCATGCCGTCGACTATTCGAGCTCCATCTATAAACAAAGTATGTAGATCTATACCTGTTTCTATCAAAGCCTAATCAAACAGCAAACAAGCCTAAACAAGCTAAAATGCACGTTTACTCGCCATTTTCTATTTCCCCTCCGCCTCCTCTTTGATCTTTGCCCTTTGCCTCTTTGTAGCAGCATACTACATCACTCTTCCACTTAAGAATGGCCGCAGTATCAACTCTTCCGCCAGTACCTGCAGTATTACCTCCTCCTCCCGATGGTGGAGTAGCATTTGGAGCTCCTCCAAAAGTGGTATTGCCAGGCGATGATTTGACGAAGTTCATCTTGCACAATCCTCCTCCATCCAACTTCTCAGCACCTCCAAAGAAGAAAAAGAAGAAGAAATCTAAAAGTAGTGATACCACTAATCATGATGAAGATGATACAGATTATACAAAGATTCCTCCCAAGATTGGCACAGGTCTCATAGTTTGCACACATACTAATGACCAACAAAATAATAATAATGACAATAATGATATAAAAACATCAATACGTATCCAAGCTACAATTGCAGGACGTCTACTATATCGACCTTCATCACGGACGTGGTATGTTGCATCCAATCCGCGTAGATATCATTTAACACAATCACCATTATCATCATCATCACTAGCCAAATCATCTCAGGGCATCACTACAAATATGGGTGTAGGAGATCGTGTTATTGGTATAATTGAAGCTCAAAAGGCATCTGCAGATTATTATCGAGTTAATATATTTGGATCACATTCGGCATTGTTACATGTACTTAGTTTTGAAGGTGCTACGAAACGGAATAGACCACAGCTAGATCCTGGCTCTTTGATCTATTGTCGTGTAATGAAAGGTTTTTCGGGAAGAATGGATCCTGAAGTTTCCTGTAAAGTTGGGGGGAATGGTAACAACAATAGTAGTGGCAAGACAACATATAATAATGAAGATGATACTGGTGATGATGGAGGGGCCGCGAGTAAAGATTGGATGACAAATGAAAGCACATACGGGCAACTTAATGGTGGGACATCATTTCGTATCTCACTTGGATTGGCACGTGAGTTATTACTTCCGAATAATGCAGTTTTGGCGGCATTGGATAAAAGTGGTATACCATTTGAAATAGCCATTGGTGTAAATGGAATGGTATGGATCAATAGTCCAGAACCGGAAATAACGATAATGCTTTTAAATGCTATAAAGAATAGTGAGGTTATGAATGAAGAGCAAGTCCGGGGTATGATTAAAATGATGGTCAAGAATGTTAAAAAGGAGTTGGAGGATTGATACTTAGATAATTTGGTTTCCATTGCAGCATAATAAATTAATGCCAGAGGTAATCAAGCCTCATATTTTGTTTCGGATTTTATTGTTGATTAAGATTAATCTGTTGCACAAATTCACCAACAAGTATATAAAACTGCACCTAATATTTGTTGTTGCAATGTTGTAACCCCACATCACATGAATACCAACCTCCAATTTCAACACAATAGCGTATTTCAATTATCAGATTATTGCTCTTCATTCTGTTACTATCTATATAACCTTGGCAACCAAACAACTAAATCAAACTAATTCACTACTAATACCAACCATACTATATACATAAACCATTTGTTGTTTAATTTGTTGCAATTAAATACCCCACTTTAACTCTTTTATTCTGACAAAACTAATAACTAACTGAACACATCATATGCACTTAATAATAGTATCTAACTAGCCGTACAACATCCACCACCCTCACCACCTCCACCACCACTACCTTTAACACTATTATGATAAATATTACGCTCCTCCATGCCTGGATCAGCCTTCATGAAGGCATCTTGTGTACCTTTAGATTGGCAATAAGATGCAATTTTTGCACGGGCCTCATCAGGTGAACATTTTGCAGTCTTGACGCCCGTGAGAACTTGTTTAAGCTGTGCTATTTCTGCATTTAGAAGGTCTATTTCGGATAGTTCACCATATTCATCCGCCATTGTTGTTTATTGTTTGGATATTGTATATTGCAATAGAAGGCTTCAAATTATTTTAAATCCGAGGTTCTTACTTATGAGTACTTGAATATAATTGGGAGTCCTCGTGTGTAATTGGGACATGTAAATTGAAATAACCTCTTTATTTCTACAGTCTAATACAGTAATAGCAATGGAAGTACGCCAGCGGAAGAACGCTCAAAGGACGGGAGGTAATATATCCTCATCGTCTTCTCCAGATAATGGCAGTGGTGATGATTTATATAATAATGAGAAGAAGACATACATCAAACCACCATCAATACTAAAAAACAACAAATATGATGAATTTGCATGGTTTATAATATTTCTAACAGCATTAACCTATTTTATATACACACGAGGTGGTAATAATACCAGAGGTGGATTACTATCAAGCTTTTCTAAACCATATACTGTTATTTCATCATCTATATCTGTGGGTAGTGAGAACATAAATGAGAATGAAAAGTTACTCAAATCTATCTTCTATATTGCAAATACACAACATATACAACAACAAGACGGTGGTGAAAAGGCATTAACATTGGAATATAATCGTCGTTTGGAAGTGATATTGTTTTCTCCATCTGATACTCATATCTTTCACGATGATAAAGAATGCATAAGCAGTACTAACACAGATTCTAACAATCAACAACAACAATCTGCAATACCCTACCTCTCACATCTATCATCCACAACATGGGTACATGATGAAGAATTAGGACGTGGATATCTACTATTAGCAGATGTTGGACGGTCAGGTCGGATATGGAGGTGGGAAGTTGGAGGTGGACCAATCACCATTGGTAGAAGTTTACATATGGAAAGGAGTGGTTGTCGTAGTGGACTATGGATATCAGATGGAAATGATACATCATGTCCAGTGAATTTGTTTGGTGATTCTTCATCATGTGTTAAATCATCATCGGAAGCTTCATCGTCAACTTCTAAACTGCTGGGTAGTGTATCACTTGCAGTTGAACTAACACGAAACGCAGACAGAGCATCGGCAGGGCAGAATATAATTGTATCCGAATGGGGTGAAAGGCGTATTGTTCGAGTAGAACATGAAAGTGGAGCTCGCACACCATTGGTCACTGTAGTTCCAACTGGTAGTCAGGTTAGCAGTGAAAGGAGGAGAGTGTTTCAGCCCAACCATTTAATGTACACGCCTTTTGGAGACTTGCTCTTTTCGGATAATTTTGAATTAGATGATGATGCAACGAATAATAGTACGACAACTACAATACCAATTCATGTCGGAGCAGTCTATCGTAAAAAGGAGGCAGTACATATACCTGCAATTCCAGTTGAACAAAGTCGTGATGCCCATAGTTGGATGAGTACAACACAAGACAATAGTGACGACGACAAGTCGATTGATATACTGTTTCAAACTTACTCGGGTGTAATTGAAGGAATGGCATTAGGATTAGACTATTCAACATTGTATGTTTTGGTAACTACAGAAGATAGTCCAAGTAGCTGGATGAAAACAGTGTACAAGTTGAGCCTTGGCACTGATGAAGACGACGACGACGATGAAAGTGAGGGGACTAGTAGTGGATCCAAAAAAGGAGATGTATCTGTGCTTTATCAAATGTCATCTACAGATTGCAAAGAAGTAAGTGATAATACATCTGCTTCTTCTTCAACAAGTGGATCTAAGCTTGCCGTTGATGAGAAAGGAACAATATATATGATTGCCTGCCCGACAACGCTAACTCTTCTCCGACAGAATGGTAGTGTTGTGGGTTCCTTGGCTCTCGATCATCAACTACTACAGAAGAACTCTAAAGTATCACAAACAACAATGCCATTTACAAGTGTTGGTTTTGGTGAGGATGGGTACCTATACATTACATCTGCAAACGAATTGATGAGAGTGAAAAGTAGAATTGGAGGTCTCAGTCTACCAACAAATATGGTTGTTCCTCCACCTCTAAAGAAGAAGTAAAGTAATAGGCGGTGGACTGATCATAAGATAAGCCAGGCAATAAGTAAACTACCCCTCTCTAGCATACCTAACCCTAGTTTTAACCGATTCAGAATGAGAATAGACGATATTATGCAGTTCTGCGCCAAGATACTACTAGTACTACCTATACTCTTCTGATCAAATGCCGAGCATCTCAACAACAAAATGCTTGTATAATACTCAGCCAATACAAACTCTGACCTGACTCGTACCTTAGCACTCACACACAAACCCGCGCTTTTCTTGAAAACTTCAAAAACCCACTGTTCACTTTTCAAACAAAACAAGGAAGCAGTCGTTTCACACAACCGTGCAACAACACTCAAACAGAACTCGGCACGAAGTTTGTTTACTCGGTTTGGCAGATTATTCCACCTGTAATAGATTAGTTTTCTTGTTTCGTATTTTACGCGAATGGCATCAAGTTTTGAAGCGGTATCTTCGTGAAAACCAACAGCTCTAAAAAAATCAACGTGATTTTGAGCGAGGAGAGCACACCGCATTGAGAGAGCTCACTATCTCGTTTATTTAGAAAGGTGACAACAATCATCTCATCATCCTTCTCCTGTATATTAATTAACCATTCCATTAGCGTGATCGTCATTCATTTAATTGCTCGATCCTTTGGTGTTTGTGTTAATTTTCTGTACAATAATTCACGGCCGTTGACGAGGAGATCTGTTAATTCTCCATCAACATCACAATATAAACAACAACAATAATAATAAACAATGTTTCCGCGCAATCAAAATACAAAGACGCAAGGCAATCGCCGTGCTCTTAGGGTGAGTTCTTTCATTATGCAGTTGTCATCTTCTTTCACGTTGCTCTTCATTTTGTTCTTTGCTAACCAACCATCAATATTTATTTTGCTCTCCACGTTAACTTTCTCATTCCATCAATTCTATAATAGGATGTATCAAACCGAACTTCTGACAATGGTAACGATAAGAAGAATGGACAACCACAAGTAACAAAGAGAAGTGCTACTGGCCTTGCGCCTTCACGTTCCGTTACGATGGAATCAGAATCGTCACAACATGCCACCAACGATGGCAACATGACAGATATCAACCCAGCGTTGGCTCCACCTCCACAGGCAGCGCCCAATGGCTATACAGATAATAATAATCATGAATTACAAAGCTATCAATACAGTGGTCCTGCAGATGATATCGATGAACGCGATTCTGACGATCCTCTCTGTGCTACTAGTTATGTTCAGGATATGTATGAACACTTTCGTTCCAAGGAGATGTTCACGTCAGTTCGTCCACTATATATGGAAGATCAACAATATATTAATGAACGCATGCGTTCTATATTAGTAGATTGGTTAGTAGAGGTGCATTTGAAGTTTAAGCTTGTACCCGAGACTTTATACCTCACGGTTAATCTTATTGATCGGTATCTTGCTAAGACAGAGGTATCACGGCCAAAGTTACAACTTGTTGGTGTTACTGCATTATTAATTGCATCCAAGTATGAAGAAATTTACCCACCCGAGCTACGTGACCTTGTGTACATTTGTGATAGAGCTTACTCAAAGCTTGAGGTACGTTCGTTTTGTTTTGTCTGTGTATGCTCTGTAACTTGCATCCACCTCTCGTCATTAACTCACATCATTCCTCTTGTTTCTCTATCATCATCACTACTTACTACAGATTCTAGATATGGAGGAAATCATCCTCAAGAAGCTTGAGTATCAAATCACCATCCCAAGTGCTCATGCCTTCCTAGTCCGATACTTGAAGGCTGCTCACGCCGATAAGAAGATTGTCCAACTTTCATGTTTCATCCTCGACGGTACTCTGCAAAGCTACAACATGCTACACTACCTTCCAAGTCAGCTTGCAGCCGCTGCCGTCTTTATTGCACGAAGAACTGTTGGAAGGAACGCTTGGAGTCCGACTTTACTCAAGTATGCTCAATACCGTGAGGAGGATATCAAGCCTGTTGCACGTGCCGTCCTTGCTGAGAAGTCTGACTCCTCAACAGAGCTTCGTGCCGTCAACAAGAAGTACACCTCATCAAGGTATGGTTCCGTTGCTACTATTCAGGTTGCAAGTGACTTCTAAGAGTTTATGGGGGATGGACACGAGATCTTTGGAAGATTCGTAAATTGAAAATGATAGAATTGAATAATTTGGGAGAGTTTAGTGTGGTGCGAAGACCTTTGGAAGGGTTCGTAGGTCGTACTTCTCTCTCTATGGGATGGGGATACATATTGTTCATACTATATGTGGGGGATCGTGTGTTTTGAAGAGAGTTTTTGCTATGGCGATTGGATCTTCATAGTTATATGCTGGATAAATCTCCTCTTCAAAAGATTGATAGTTGTTTATATACAACAATAGTCTTGCAAAGAGGAGTCAAGATTTATTTAGTAGCACTATCAGTTTTTGAACAACATATACACTCTTTTTCTAACTAGATATGCATTATCTGTAGCATCTCCTCTCAATAAGTGGCACAACCTCTAAATACGCAACATCAAGTGCTAGCATCAATAATGTTTAAATTATATCTACTTTGTATCTTTTATATGAAAAATGAATGTCATTCCAACAGCAACATGACGTTGCGAAATGAACTAGTTGGTGTTTCATACAGCATCACAAGAGTCGTGTGTTGCAAAACAACCATGAAATATATTCTTTCTCTATCGGACTCTATTTCGAGCCTCTTATATGATATCATTCATCATTCCTCACAGCAATATGATATTACAGAATGACGAGGTAGCTTCTATACAGCATCACAAGCTTTGAACAACTTGTGTTGCGAAACTACCAGTATCTTTTCTTTTCACTCTCACTTGATGACTTCTCCGGTCAAACTAAACATATAGGTATTCATGGGCTAACGTACTCTTCAAGTTCAAGCCATGTCATCTTGAACGTTCAGACTCTCATCGTTCATACTCTCATAGGTACGATTGATAACGTTTGAGCTTGGAGAAGAGATGGTCCCCTTATCTTTGTTCATGTCGCCGGAGTCGTCACTACTCGCACTCTCGGTACGAAACAAGAATGGGCAGCACAATTCGCCCACATCGCCCTTACTTGCTTGGTATACTCCGTTTGCAGGAGGCTCAGGCATCTTGCCTCGACTTGTATACTCGAGATAAGAGCAGTTCCGGAAGAGCCTGGCAAAGAAGAGAGGAAGACTGTATACTCGTACATAATCTGGGTCGTTGTTGACGTCGGCGTCGCTTGGGGGGATCAGAATTTAATGGTGACAAGCATACCGGAAGAGTGGGGGTTCAGGGGGTTAGTATTAGCTAATGAAATGTAAAACAATATCATATGCATAATACAACTCATTCCAAAACCACACAAGGACTATCATCTAGCATACAATTTAGAACCAAACTTACCTTGCCTTTTCCCATACAGTGAGTCCACGCTCTTCGCGAGTAGCACCTGCTGCGGTGTTATCAAGAATCATAGATGTCAAGAATGCAATGATCATAGGAGAGGAGAAGAGAGATAGGGCAATGGCAGCACCGTTGCTCGCCCCGAAGGGGTTGCCCTCTACGGTTCCGAAATATCCGCCTGGACCAGCAACGCTGAATATACGCGTTTCACAGTTTACGAAGAAGAAGAAAGATGCAATGTAACATATGTTAGTACATATGGCTTACAAGGTCAGTCAAATGAAGGCAAAATGAAGGCCAAACAAAGTAGCAGATCATCGACAAGTCGCATGAAACAAACAATTCACATGATGGTTAAGTACTAACACGGACTTTCCTGAGGCTGTTGAAGATGCTAAATCCAAGGATGAACAAGTTCCTCTGATTGTCGAGATCGATATGCTTGAGATTTGACAGGCCCACTGATACAATCATAGCAAAGACGACACAATACAAGCCGGAAGCCATTGCATGTGGCATTGATGCAAGTAAAACACCTTTAAAGTAAGGCATGGACAGATGAAACGTTGAGCATATGAAAGTATATAGAAAGATATAAAAGAGAAACATCTTTCCTTACCAAACTTGGCAAAGACAGACAAGATCATCATAGTGATGGCTCCACACTGTACAACAGCACGAGAGCCAACCCCCGTCAGCGCAATAGCGCCGATGTTCTCAGCATAACTTGTTGTACCACATCCGGTACCCCATAAGCCTGACATGATTACTCCTACCCCTTCAGCAGCAATACCACGAGAGATGATACCAGCGGTTGGTACTGGGGCACCTGAGAGACTTGCACACGAATAGTAATCACCAGTTGACTGTGTTGGAGGATGAAGTGTAAGTTGCAATTCGGTGG
>Ga0214480_100783_pt1 | contig 15374 bp, 12 predicted proteins | sample M1_20Mar14CPVII9_3_FD_165042 | JGI IMG/M metagenome (GOLD analysis project Ga0214480, IMG submission 165042) | Marine eukaryotic communities from Monterey Bay, California, United States - M1_20Mar14CPVII9sort6BwellE17 | ecosystem: Environmental > Aquatic > Marine > Unclassified | place: USA... | reverse complement strand
GTAATTGCAATCTAATCCTACATAAAGAAAGTGTTTGCCGGCATGGATGTGAAGTAATTAGTAAAGATGATATCTGTTACAAGTTTGTTGAGCAGTTAGAAATTGAAATGAAAGCAGTATATGACTTAGAGACGACAATTTATAAGGCTGAGATAGTCAATGAAACAATCAAACGTTTGAAAGCAAGGAAGGAGTTTAGAATGATTTGGGGTAGCGACAGTGAAGAGACTCGCCAGAAGCTTCAATCTCTCTTTATCAACCTTGCTACAAACTTTTTGCTCCGAGCGGATACACAGCGCTCAATTAATCTGGCTAGTGTGGCGACCGCTTTTCATATTACTTCTACCGACAACTTTGACTACTGGGATTCGATGGATTCAAGCGAACATCGAGTATCGCTACGAAACTTAGAAGATGGTTTAGTTTATGACTGTGCCAAGTTCTTGAGCAAACGAATTCCATGTCAGTGCTTGGAGAAGATCTACTTGCGAGAAAGACAAAAACCCAGACTGTCTGATTGTAGTTATTGCAAGGAAGTGAAAGACCGAAGGGAATTGTATCTTTGTTCAGGCTGTCTCTATCATCAATATTGCAACGTTCAATGCCAAGCTAGCCACTGGTCAAAGCATAAGTCAGCTTGCAAAGAATTTAACCCCCGAACAGATTGAGTATGTGGTCAAGACGCAGTACTAGAGAGTTGAACATATTGGACTCATTGAGTAGTTAATGTCGGTGGTGAGTAGATAGTGATATCATATGTTGAGATTGAGATTGATTCATCGTATTAGCTTCCCAAACTAGACAGATCAGTTCACAACTTATGAGGTAATAGAGATATACAAATACTATTCAGATTCATACTGCTGAAGAGTTGATATGGTTGAATATCATTATCATTGATTGAGTCGCAACACAAATAAAGTGGAGGGGCGAGAAATATTTTTCTTGCAAAAATCTTCTAAAAATAAAATCTATCAACACAAAAACGACACAACACAAGCACACTTCATTTACTTACTATTCTCTTATTGTTTGCCTGCACATCATTTGACAGGTAAGCTCCTATCGTCTCCTCAAACAAGTCATCTGGACACTTGGCTGAAAGGAGAGTCATTTTCTCTCTCACATTTTTTTGTGCACATCTTGTGTCTCTTTTTTTGCAAACTCACTAATGATCTTTGCAGACAACTCATCTTTCTCTTTGAATAACTCATACCAATCAGCATGCCATCAAGGAAACGAGCCAAGGGCAAGGCACGAAAGGCATTGGCAAGAGTCACATCAAATGGTGGACAAGTCGTACGTCAACATCCCGACGATTACTCATCTCTCATTAACAACTTTGATAAGAATAGTATCTGTCATCAGTAAGTTATTACTTGTTTGTCTAGCTCTACCTCTTTGCTTATCCTCTAACATTACTACATCTCCTCTTATCTTCTTAGTGGCTGTATTGCTCCATCGGCACTAACACTTTCATCAAGTTCATCGAGCGACTCCTCTTCGACTCTTTGTAGCATGGCCAACACATTTATTGTGCAGTTTGAGACATGTCTCAAGTCCGTCTTTACCAAAGTTAAAGAGATGCCTGGCAAGATTCCTCATCTACGTGCCATTGCATGCTTCACTATCATTATTGGTAACTTTGAGAAGAATGGCTTGCTTCGTATGTGCAAGGATGATACCAAGAGAGATTGGATTCAAAAGTACTTGGCAACATTGGGAACATATCATTTGCTTCGAGCAGACGAAACATCTCAGTCGTCTACTTCCCTAGCCTTTGCATCAAACACCTCTTCAACAAACTTGCCACACTATGAAATGGCAGCCACAATCTCAATTGTGTTACTCAAGATTGAACTACTCGAGGCAGACACGTCGGACTTTACAGTCAAGATGAGAAACTTAGCCGAGGGTAACAAAAGGGATACAGTCAGTTTCTTTGCCAAACGTATTCCATGCAAATGTTTGAAGGCAATGTATCGTCAAATCAAGTCAGAGCCCAAGCTTGGATTGTGCATCCACTGTGAAGAACGGAAGGAACGTCGTGAACTCATGGTATGCTCATTGTGTAGGAAGCCACAGTATTGTAGTGTCAAATGTCAACATGAGCACTGGCCAAAGCATAAGGTGTATTGTGAAACATTACGATCGTCATCCAATTGCAAATCGAAATCAGATGGAGGAGTACGACCTTCTTCTTTTGCTACTGCTTCTACTGCTGACGAGACGGATGCTACTACTGAGGATAGTGTTGACGAGGAGGAGAGTGACAGTGAGAAGATGATGACTCTTCAGAGTTTGCTTGAGGAGAATGATGAGGAATTGGCCAATCAAGTTAAGGAGTTTGTTGATCTTACATCTTCATGAGTAGTGGGTAATCTAATGAACAGCTTACTAAGATATCAAACCATCTCTCTTCCTTTACTGAAGTTTGTGCATATCATGTGCTCAAACTTCTGCCCTAACCATCTAATCAACGTCGGGTCTTCCTCTTTCTCTTCCCAGTCGTCGGCCCTTTCTTAGGTCTAAGATTCTCAAACAACAACGGCAGCTCCCACCCTCGTAACGTATGAAAGAGTCTTGATAAGGTATCCCTCTCTAATTGGGGTGTGTTCCTGGTACCATTCAGTACCATACTCCTCAATGTTGTATGTTCTTGAATCAACTCCAATACTCGAGGCATTACCTTAAGAGGTAGATCATTGAGATATGATAGATCGAAAAGTTCTCCTTCCACTCCACATAATGCTAATACTACTTTCTGCCTAATCTTCTCCTTAATACTAATATTACGGTCATCATTAATAATGAAGACATTTTGTTCAAGACGTGACCGCTGGACTATTTCCGATGTCTTAGAAGGGTCAAATACAAACGGAAAGCATATATGATTGGATTCAACAATGGAATCCATACTCGTTGGATCGTATAGTGCCTTGAGTATATGCTTTTCCCCTTCCTCTGTAATGTCATTATCCATCAAGTTCAAGCACTTTAGGTGAGTGTTTTCACCCAACGCTGATGCTATCAACTCGATATCATTGTCTTTAATATTGTTTCTACTAAAATCAAGGTCCTCAGTTTGATGATTACTGCGTATAAAGTCTGCAATAACAGCAGCCGACTCAGATCCAAGATTATTGTCTTGAATACTAATACTATTTAACCTCGCACACCCCTCAAGGATTATCCCAAGGACAGTTGCATTGTTTAGTCCACACTGAATAAGACCAATTATTTCAAGAGAGGGATGATCGTTCACTGCATCTGCCAGGGTATTGGCAATAGTAACATTCCCGAGCTCCTGCATTCCAAGAACGAACTTTTGTATACTTGTATTATCTTTGACAAAAGATAACAACTTTCTGTAACCCCCCAATCTCGCTGCACAAAACCTTAGATCTACCAAATTATTCATTGATTGAAATGTTGGCAACATGATGTCTAATACCGATACGGGCATGCTGATGGCAGCGATTCGTATGCTGTTTATTGAGGTACGCCCATGTAATGCTTTGGCTAACTTTTGCCAATGTGGAAGCATCATATCGTGGTGCCGAAGAATAACACTAGGACTTCCGTTTAGTACGATAGTAGTCTCATTTTCCTCATCACAATACTTCTTTATATCATTCTGTAACCTTTCCATCAATGGTGCATCATCTTCAGAATAACCAATACTAATCCAATCAGAGGCGGGGATGATCGTAGCAAGACGTCTTGAACGTCGAGGAATTACTGATTGATTATTATTATTCTGTTGACTCATAATTATGTAAACCAATTATAACACTATTATTAATCAATATATGATATCCAATTACAACTCTTTGTCTAAAACCTCATCCTCTCGGTTCATCAAAAATGAAATAATTTCTATGTATATCCCGATTATAGCAAATAGGATAATATTAAGTGCAATTGTAAGTAAGCATATCATTTGCAAATAACGGGATATCATTTAGCACACATATATTGTATGAAGTAAACCAAATACTGCAAGCTGTATAAACTGGGGTTGTGTATGTATACACAAAACATGTGTTCATTCACATTTACATTGCAAAACTTTTACATCGCTAATCCCCTCCGTCCCACCGCCAGTAATTATTGCGATATATTAAATCCCTCTTACCTTCTCTTACCACTGGATAATAAGTTATTCCGCCATCCGCTATTAGCTCCTAACGTTTGTAGATAACTCAACTCTGAGAGGGGAGAAAATATTCCACGTGTAAGTATCACTAGATCATATTCCATTCTCATACATAAAAGTACCCCTAAAAGTAAGTGGTGGCGCCGTGCCGCCTCTTCTCTTCTCTCTAGCTCTACCAATATAACAATTAATGATATAGAACCGTCGTCAATAGGATAATAACAATGGCAGGCGGTAATAATAATAATCATACAAGATTTACCAACAATAACAACAACTCACCATCAATAAAAAACAACAACTATACATCACCAACTAAATTAATCAAGTCACCAACTAATTGTTATTGTTCAACATGTAATACTTCAAATCCAACCTTCTCCAAAAGTCAATTAAAAAAGAAGATAGATCGTAAATGTGTACAATGTATTGAAAAGTTGAATAACGGTACGCCGCCTATGAAGAGTGGTAGTAAAAAGAGTAATGTAAATAATAATATGAATGGTGCACCCAATGTTAATCAACCATCTGTACACCACAATGATGATAATACTTTGCCATCACCACAACAGTCTAGAAAGAAGGAGAAGAAGAAAAAGAAACGTAAGCGTAGTAAAAAGGATGATACAGTCAATGAACAACAACAGGCTGGCTCTACTACTACTGCTGAGGACGAGCAAAAGGATTATGAGGAATGTAAAGCTACCGTATCAAAATACTTTCAAACTAACAACAATAAGAATAATAACAAACAGTCGATTGGTATAGCGGCAGATACATTAGAGATTGGTACTATGAATAGTGATTCAGATGATATGAAAGTTAAAAGTAGCACAGGAAAGTCCGATTTTGTGTTGTTTTAGTTTTGTTCGTATGTGATAATGTGTTCAATATATGAAGTATTTGGGATATCTGAGTGCTTCATATTGAACTTAGTTTGCTTTTATTTGATTGCCTTTTTCAAACCACATGCACTAACAGAAGTTACTATCATCTCTTATTTCATCTTCATAAACTATTGATAACGCGCATCTTCCAGCAGCGGCAGCGGGTGGTGGTAAATGGTCACCTATGCAATCTGATAATGACGAACAAGAGTTTAATGAGAAGATGAATGGTTTAGAGGATACGCCTGCCAATAAGAAGCATAACAAGAAGCATAAAAAGGAAAAGAAGAAAAAGAGTAAAAAGGAGAAGAAGGATAAGAAGAGTAGCAAATTGGATGGCGGTAGTAAAATGAGCAGCGAGAATGAAGATGATGGTACATTCAAACGTGCCTATGATGATGCCCTTACCGCACAAGGATTCATTGTCGGTGACAGGAAAGTCCGCGTTGGTATTCTTTTACTATGTGAATTCATGTTTTCAATACGATGTCTCGGTGATTAATGTGCCTACTTCATTTGGTCTTAGTGCACCTTTATATGATTGCCTTTGCAAAACTCTCATGTACTAACAGAAGTTACTATCATCTCTCTTCATGTTCATACACTATGAAACGACGCGCATATTCCAGAAGTAACAGAGCAAGCTCCCCAAAGAGTAACAACATTGAAAAGAAGAGGAGTGTTCGTACCAAGATGGAAATGGCTCGAGCTGCCGCTCTTGGTGATAATAACAGCACTGCAAACTCATCTGACAGCTCAGCAAGTAGTGCCGATGAAATGGATATGAAACTTCCGCCACACAATCAAAATAACAATACAGAGTCAATAGAAGAACTTAAACAATCAATAATGGGACGGCAGATTAAATCAATGTATGACATTGATCATAATTCCGAGGCTCAATTATCGTCGAGTCTATCATATGGCATACCAGCATTGAACATCACCGCATTGAACGGAGGAACAGCAGTTGCAAATGAATTAAGAAATGAATTATCATGTCCAATATGTCATGATATATTATATAATCCAACAAGTTTATTATGTGGACATACGTTTTGTATTGGTTGTTTAAATTGGTGGTTTGATCGTCAGTCACAACAACCGGCTAATGGTAATAATGGGGGTAGAGATAATGGAAGGGATGGTGGTTGGGGTGTTAGAATGAGAAGGGATATTGGAATGGGTAGCGGTAGAGACGAAGGAGATATGAACGACGATGAGTCAAACGAAGAAGAGGCTGATTTATGGCACGGCACATGTCCAACATGTCGTACATCAATTCCAACATCACAATCCAACCCAACGTCTAAACCAACATTACAAGTAAATACATGTCTAAAGGTAGTACTCGACACTCTATATAGTAATGAAATGAATCAACGTCGTCAAGTTGAATCAAAGGCCAAAGCAAAAGCAACACGAGGTGAGAATAATGGATTACATGATAGAGGATGTGAAGAGATTGAAATGTTGAAAGAGGAGGAGGATGAGTTGGTTCATGTACGTGAGATGATCAATAATCTAAAAGGAGGAGAAGGGATGGGAAGTAGAAAGAGGAACAAGTATAAAGATGAAGAGGCGGGATGGATTACATTACATTCATCAAATAATCAGCCAGGATGGCAAGATGATGGAGTATACAATCATGGAAATAACAAGACGGGTATTATGATACGTCGGAATATAGTATTAGATGAATCAGATCAACGATATCAAATGTCATTAGGACTTACCAAATGTTCTTACTCGTCAAATAACAAGATCAAGGCATATGCAGCCGCTGCTGCCAAATCATCAAACACTAACAACAATGAAGGATCATCTCAGTATGGTATATTGGATATAGAGTTATGTCTATTAACAATGGAAGAAGATGAGGTGGATGATTCAGGCTTCCCGACGTTTGTAAATGAAGGTGATGATGATGAGGCGTTGATATGCACAAGTGATGATGTGATACATTCCTGTGTTGAGGCTGTGGTACGGGTGGTTTCGTTATCAGAGTTGGATGTTAGTGGCGGTGATGATAGGAAGATGCCGGCCTTTGGTAGTAACGGGGATACAAACGCCTCGCCACAGGTACGAGAGTTGTCATTATCACATGGTATGATTGGTAGAGATGGTTCGGTACGATTTCGTATTGATTTGACCAAGGCATTGGAAGGAAGTGGAGGTAGTAATAATGGTCAAGCTGCTGATGATTTGCAAGTGGTTAAGCTGAGATTCACTTATGCCGATACGGGTGCGGTACTTGAGCTACGTGTACCATTCAAGAGTGATACTAATGAGATGGAAGATGATGGAGAGATTGAATATTGTGGCACAAAGAAAAAGCCAAGTGCAGCTGCCAAGAATGATGGTTCTCGCTTCCTTTTGGACGATCATGACGAAGACGAGGATGACGACGAACCAAACGAGTATGTAGATGATGGATTTGTGGTGAATGGATCACAATCCGAGGATGAGTCGAACAGTTCTGATGATGACGATGGTGAATGTCAAATCTGTAAGAATGGAGGTGATTTGATCATCTGTGATGGAGGAGATGAGGAGGGTGGATGTGGTGACATGTATCATCTAAGCTGTATCGGACGAAGTGTTGTACCACCAGGAGATTGGATTTGTAAGAAGTGTGCAAATGAAAACGGCATGAATGTTGGTATTGAGGGACATGAATACAAAGTCGAGGGTGATGATGAAGAAGATGATGAGGTTCAAGAGGTTGTGGCGCTAGAAAGCAACAAGCCACTTACAATTGACGACTCTGACGATGAAGAAGAGATTGTATTGCCAAAGAAGAAGCGGCTAAAGAGGACCATTCTCGAGCCAGAGAGTGATAGTGATTGAGAGTTTCAACAGAGATAGCTTGGATTGGCTAAGGTTGTATTTAGATTATATAACCATCACTTTCTACTCAATACAACACAATGTCTATCCGTACACTCTTATACAGATGTAAGATCAACAAATGACTTCACTTGATTAGCCAACTCCTCATCATTCTCCTCAAGCAAGCTCTGAAGAGTCATCATCTTCTCACTATCATCAACATTATCATCAACATCATCAGTAGCCTCCGTCTCATCGGCAGTAGAAGCAGTAGCAAAAGAAGAAGGTCGTACTCCTCCTTCTGATGATTTCGATTTGGAAGATGATCGTAATGTCTCGCAATACACCTTATGCTTTGGCCAGTGTTCATGTTGACATTTGACACTGCAATACTGAGGTTTCCTACACAATGAGCATACCATGAGTTCACGACGTTCCTTCCGTTCTTCACAGTGGATGCACAATCCAAGCTTGGGCTCAGACTTGATTTGACGATACATTGCCTTCAAGCATTTGCACGGTATACGCTTGGCAAAGAAGCTGACTGTATCTCGTTTGTTACCCTCTGCCAAGTTTCTCATCTTGACTGTAAAGTCCGATGTGTCTGCCTCGAGCAACTCAATCTTGAGTAATACAATTGAGATTGTGGCTGCCATTTCATAGTGTGGTAGTGTCGATGACGAAGAGGTAGGTGATGCAAAGGCTAGTGAAGTAGACGCCCTCGTCTCGTCAGCTCGAAGCAAATGATATGTACCCAATGTTGCCAAGTACTTTTGAATCCAATCTCTCTTGGTATCATCCTTGCACATACGAAGCAAGCCATTCTTCTCAAAGTTACCAATAATTATAGTGAAGCATGCAATGGCACGTAGATGAGGAATCTTGCCAGGCATCTCTTTAACTTTGGTAAAGACGGACTTGAGACATGTCTCAAACTGCACAATAAATGTGTTGGCCATGCTACAAAGAGTCGAAGAGGAGTCGCTCGATGAACTTGATGAAAGTGTTAATGCCGATGGGGCAATGCAGCCACTACAAGATAAGAGGAGAGGGAATGTTAAAGTGTATTGTGTTAGATTGTACAGCAAAGATACACATGATATGCACAACAATAACAAGTAATAAGAACTTACTGATGACAGATACCCTTCTTGTCAAAGTTAATGAGAGATGAGTAGTCGTCGGGATGTTGACGCACGACTTGTCCACCGTTCGATGTGACTCTTGCCAATGCCTTTCGTGCCTTGCCCTTGGCTCGTTTACGAGAGGGCATACTGACTTGTATATGTTGTATGTGTGTTTTGTATGTTGAATGTGAGTTGATGATTGAGTTTGCAGAAAAGAGACACAAGATGTGCACAAAAAATAACGAGAGAGAAAAGACTCTTCTTATTCTCGAGCGAGTGCTTAGCTTTTGGCTGAGACTGAGAATGAGTGCACAAGAGAGCAGCTTACCTGTCAAATGATGCACTAGTCAACTTTGTACAATAAAAGGTAATAGAAGTACAAAGAGATCTGATTTTATTTTTAGAAGATTTTTACAAAGAAAAATATTTCTCCGCCCGCCCCTCCACTTTGAGTTGCGACTCAATAATTATGCTAATGATATCCAACCTTCAACTCTTCAGCGGTATTAATCTGAATAGTATTTGTATATCTCTATTACCTCATAAGTTGTGAACTGATCTGTTTCTGTTTAGTTTGGGAAGCTAATACGACTCAATACAGCACACTCGAGTCTAACTCGATCAACACGCAAAGCTTATTGAACTTTAACAACGCCACCACTACAGTTATTGCAAAATGATTTATGAAATGACCAGTGTTTTGTTTGACACTCAACACCGCAGTAGTAAGAATAAAAACAGCCCGAGCAAAGGAACAGTTGACTACGCTCTTTCATTGTCACACAATAAACACATGTTGCATGTCTAGGCTTGGCTCTTTCGTTCAAGTACAGCTTCTTCAAGCATTGACAAGAAATCTTCTTGTGAAAGAACTTGAGAGTATCATAAGGCAATGCATATAAGTCACGTAAAGCTCTTGTATCGTTGGAAATAGCTTTAGACAAGTTCATGTCATAATGACAAGATACGACGGCCATTGCTGATAAGGTTGATAGTTGCATACGCCTTGCTGTTACTGTTAGTGTAGATGGCCTGAGGAGAATGTTTACTCCTAAGTTGATGAAGAGAGATTGAAGCTTCTGTCGAGTATCCTCGTTGCTATCCCAGATCATTTCATACTCCTTGTTCTTACTCACTTTCATTCGTTCAATCGTATCACCCAAGAGCGAATTGAGAAAGAGGTTATCTGGTCCTGGTCCTAGTGAGTCATAGACTGCATTCAATTCAACCTCGAATTGCTCAACAAACTTGTAACAGGCGTCATCTTTAGTAATCACCTCACATCCATGTCGGCAAAGACTATCATTATGTAGGATGAGATTGCAATTACTTTCTCTAGCCTTTGCTTTACGTGCCTTACCCTTGGCTCTCTTTCTTGATGGCATTGTGTCTAGCAATGATGAGCTATAGAAGCTGACTGCATCTGTTGTGTTGGTTTATTCATTGTGTTATATGAGTAGAGAATGATAGCCGTGAGATGTGAGATGTGAGCAAGTTGTACGTACTATGAGTATGTAGCTACTAAAATGAAAATAGCACACAACGTGAGAGAGAAGAGCAACACTCACTCGATTGTCATTTCCTTGCTTCGATGCTAATTGACTAACATTAATATAGCCAAGATGAAGTTGGCAACAGAAGAGACGGTGGAAGTAGTAGCAGTTGAGACCAAACCGGTGGACGAAGAGGTGAGCGTGTGTGCTTGTCATTGTCAGTCTATGCCTGATTCATTTGCTCACAACTAATTCTACTACTCTCAACCCTACACAATACATAAACAGTCCCCTACCTCAAACACTAATACAACTGATATTATTCTACCAACCTATCATATCAAACCTCAAGAGAATCAACGCTTCTCAACATCCAAGGCAACAACAATTGCCAATGACATCCTCCAAACCGAGCTCAAAGGCAAGGTAGATGAAAAGTTAGTGGAAGAATGGTCCGACTTTGGTGATGAGTTTGAATCATTAAGTAAAGACATTGCCGATAAGATTAAGGAGGAGTGTAAATCGTCAATGAACATACCACGTTACAAGATCATTGTACAGGTAACGATTGGTCAGATGAAAGATCAGGGTGTTAAGATTACAAGTCGTAGTTTATGGGATACCTCGACTGATAACTATGCTACTGTTTGTTTTCAGAATGAGCATATTTGGGCATCTGCCATAGTCTTTGGATTGTATACTGATTGAGTTGAGGGGTTGAGTTACATATAGTACTTTGATGGATTGGATTCGATTGTATCTATTGGCTGCCTAACTTAGACTCTTACTACTTGCTCTCATTCACTACTTGTCAAACTATTCTCTTCTTTATTGCCTGCCACTACCACCACTTCTTCTTCTAAATGCCTTATAAACATCACTACCATTTCAGATACACGAAACAAACAAGAGTTGAGAAGTATACCCAGCTATTAGCCACAACATTGCTCCCAATACTGCATTCATTGCCATCTTTATCTTCAAAATAGCATGGTTTAGGACAGCAGTCACGTACTTCATCAATCACATAATAATTATTCACATATTTGCACCCTTTTGGAGGTCGGCCACAACTAATTATTTCTGCTGGACACTCATATGTTGCTCCCCACTCTTCGGGATCACATGCATCACCCATTTGTTTCACACCATACATCTCATTTAGAGCCGGAACAAGTTCTTCCACACTTTGTTTGTTTGGTATAATTCCTACTTCAATGCATTCTCCATTGTCATTGCATAAACTTTTAATTTCTTCACAGTATGCCTTTATATTATCTGACACATCAAACTTTTCACATACTTGTAAGATATCCGAATTAGTCACCCAAGGCGAGATACGAGAGTCGGTATTTGTAAATACTAACTGACGATGAAAGATATTTGCAAATTGAAGAGCATATACTGGATCCATACTATTGATAATCGATGTATTAAGTACCGTCTCATTACATAATCCATATGTTGATGCTTTAAATCTGAGTAGAGTATTCGCCAATGGACCATCTTCCTCGGACAGTCGACCCATCTCGAGTTCTAATAAAGGATCATAATATTCATCATCTTCTGGGTCTTGTGGCCAATTAGGACATATGTCATGTGTCATCCCCAACCCATCAGGACGCGGAATCATACCAGCAGAAGTACCATCTTCATTCATAAACACCCGCCATAGCTCACGTTTGAGTGGATTCTTACAGTCTGGAAGATATGTGTTTGGTAATGGTGAATGATATCCCTCCCGACTGCCATCATCGATTGCTGTGCAATTGCCGCTTGGATTTGTACCGTTGAATTGCAATTGAGCTACTGCAGCTAAGATTTGCTTCATAATAAGTAGTATCAATATAAGTAGAGTTTTTGATTGCATGATCATCATATTATTATCACCTTATATCTGAAAGCTATGAAAGAACTATGCTAATTTATTGCAATATGAGAAGCCCATTTTCAAACTTGCATGCAGCGTTGCCTGACGATTCTTCCTGCATTTGTTTGTTTCGGTTGTAGGTTTACTCATCAAATATGCTAATGCTTTGCCATATACTTGATACCATCTCTACTAATACTGATGGGCAGCAATATGTACTATATAGCTAGACGTTGTTGATGTTGTATCTTTGCCAAGCGAGCCGAGCTTTTGGCGGTTGCGAAGTATAAGTGGTCAAATTATATCCTTTCTACTGCCTACTGCCCAACAGTTCCTTCCTTTCATATTCATCTAGATCTCAAAAATCAAGTAATTGATATTTCTTAGTTTAGTTCTTCTTTGGAGAGTACTCAATAGCCAATGTGTATGATCCTTGAGCATTGCGTACTGAGTGCATCCAACGCTTATCAGAAACCCCTCCAATTTGCCTGCTCATATCAACAACGGTCCCATGCTGAACCAATATATCAAACCATCTTCCTGTTTCTCTGTCCTCAATCCTCATGATCTTATAGTCAGTAGCAAAAGAAAGTATTGCTCGCCTCATTCCACAATATTGGCCATCGGCATGTAGTCTGTGTCGGCCCCACTTCTTATCGCCCCTCCTCTTCCTCTTACCACGTCCCTTCTTTCTCCCTCCTTGTTTACTCGTCTTCACCTTCTTACTGCCTTGCCTCTTGTACCCTCCCTTCGGTGCACTTTTTCTCTTACTACCAACAGGTTTATCGTCTTGCTCTGATTGCTCACGTACATAATGATTCATCCAACACGAAGTAATATTGTTAAACTCCCCAATCTTCTCCATATAAAGATTCAGATGAGGGTGAGATTTTAGATTTTCTTTCATCATATCGTGAAATTTGCTATTTTGTCCAATTCCAGAACTGAAATTTAGACTACCACGCGCCTCTGTCGAATTGACGAATAGACCAAGGGGCTCACCAAGGGGCTCTCCTTCGTAGACACTTCCATTTACTTCCATATCTTTAATCCACTCACTCAATACTTTGCCATCACCCATGCCATGATATTGAACTTTCAAGCCAGCTTTTACTGCTACATCTACCAAACCAACATCTCCTCCATAAAGTAACACACTACTGTCAACCTTTTGACCGTTGTTTTCAATGCTTTCAATTCTTGTTGGTACCATTACAGGATGTTCTTTCCTTTTAATATTCTTGCATGGTACCATCTGTCCCACTTTACTACTAGCAATACTATTCAATCCATTCTTCTTTGCAAATAATGCACAAGCAAAGATTGTGGTACCTTGGTCCTTCTTCGACCTCCTACTACGCCTACCTTCCGACTTTTTTTCAATATGCCACTGGTTTGCTCCAAAGGCAGTTCCGCAACAACAATCAATACCAAATTGATATCCCCTACAACGGTATTTACGCATACAACTACGCTCCTTCTTCTTCTTCTTGTTGTTTTTATTAAATTCGACCCCATTCTCAGCTAGTAATGTTGCGGTATATTTCGTACCACCATTACCACCTGTGAATTCTTGCTCAACATTAACAAAGGATGATGAAACAGCAGGCATCTTCATATCGTCATCATTGTCGTCGTTATTGCATGACATGCATACAACAATATTATCCTCGCCGTCTACATTATTATCATCTTCATCTTGAGGCATACCACCTTCATCTTGCGGTGGCATCGGCATATCATCAGCACCAATCTCAAAAAATTCATTATCCGCAACATCATCTCCACTATCATGTCCAGTATCATCTTCTTTAACTTCATTTATAACACCCTCATTATCATCACTATTGCCACTACTATCCTCTTCATCACTGCTACCCTCTTCATTAATCTCTTCCTCTTCTGAGGTACCTTGGTACGATGCTCTGTCATCCATAACTTCATCACCACTTCCGTCACCCATATCCGACATCCTTATATGTATACTATATTGCAGGGAAGGCCGCCACCGGAATTACCTCTTTTTGTTAGTGAGTTTATTGCGGAGCTCGAAATTTGATTCATTGGCGATCCAACGATCCATGTCTCAACAACAAAACACAGAAGCCAATAGCGCTACTCTATTTCTATTACGGCCATGCTTTATCATGTCTACTTCACTAAATCAGCAAGCACGACGTTCAAAACGTCAAATCGATAGCCTTGTAGGCAAAGTCAATGATTTATTATACAAATCAATATACAAGAACCAATCTTTTACAAAAGAACAAGTTGAGCAAGCACTACAAAATGCAACTGGCAGAAATGATCAAGAACGTATTGATAATGCTGTTGATACACTCATTTTCAATAAACCATTGCATTATCTTCTACTGAATGTAATGTTAAATCACCACCATCCGTCAATACCACCGCCAATACCACTGCCACTGCCAATTATGAAAATACCAAAAATGCAAACTCTAAATCGTGTCAGCACATGCACCAACAAAAGATTGACTCTTCTATTGTTGGGGTGCAGACCAATAATGATGGTGGTGCCATTATCAAAACTAATATTGATGCTAATAAAACTTCTTCTACCCACAACCATCCATCCCAATCCACTTCCCACAAAACTTTATCAACAAACAACACAAAATTTGATACTTTATCAACTGTTGGTGGTTTTACAAATTATAATGAAATCCAATTAGAGTACTTTTCAAATAAAAATGATGCATCAACATCTAATGATAGTAATAATAGTAAATTATTATCATCAGGATTGGAGAGTGTTAGTGGTGCCACCAAGTACAAATCAGCTGCGGTTAGTGGTAGTTCCAAAATCGAATCACGGAAGCAGAAGAGAGCATCCTCAACTCATCGTATGGGTACACGTAGTAGGCAGACCACCGGCACAGGAGTAGAGGATGAGAACAATACTAATGGTACTGAATCGCCCCCTAAAAGTGGTGCCGTAGTACCATTGCCAAGTAAGGTCTTCTCACCGCACAAATCATCAAA
>Ga0214480_100782_pt1 | contig 15386 bp, 10 predicted proteins | sample M1_20Mar14CPVII9_3_FD_165042 | JGI IMG/M metagenome (GOLD analysis project Ga0214480, IMG submission 165042) | Marine eukaryotic communities from Monterey Bay, California, United States - M1_20Mar14CPVII9sort6BwellE17 | ecosystem: Environmental > Aquatic > Marine > Unclassified | place: USA... | reverse complement strand
CCACGTCCAAAGCAAGATGACAATGACACAAACAATCATCATCAAACTACCAACAAGCCATTAGCACCTTCACTCTTTGGCCTACCGACTAAATCAAACTATCATTCAAGCACTGGCTTTGTTCATTGTTGTGTGACACGTTGTGGTAAGAATAGATATCATTTATCAATCCAAACGGACGATGCAGAGTCTGTTAGTATTATTGCCAACAAGGTCAAGTCATCACGAACATCCAACTATCATCTCTTCGATGCACTACGAGGAGGTATGAATGCCAAGCTATCCAAGAAGGCTGGACACTACATTGGTAAGCTTCGTCGTGATAAAGATCAGCCAGTAGGATGTTACAATCTGTACAACTCGAGCCGAGAGAAGGAGACAGTGGCTGCCTACGTGTACGATATTCCTGCATTGACACAACAAATCACTGAAGGTCAACCACCACGAAAGATGCAAGCCGTCATTCCCAAGCAATCATCATCAAGCAAAGACCAAGGAAGTAGTAGCAGTAACAGACTCATTGAACATCTGCACAATGGAACATGGAAGCATCATAATCTTGAGGCAGTACAAACAAGAGCACCCAAATATCATGAGGGACAATACCGACTCAACTTCTCAGGACGTGTACTAACACCTAGTGTGAAGAATATGCAGCTTGAGAATGAAAAGGGTGTTTGTCTGTTGCAGTTTGGCAAGGTTGACGAGGAAGATACGTTTCATTTAGATTATAAGGTGAGGAGTAGCGTCTCGATACTTTGTACTGTCTTGTTCGTCTTGCTAACTCTAATCATTATCTCTTTCACTATTTATAGGCACCATTCACAGCAGTCTCTGCCTTTGGTGCTGCTCTTTGTCAGTTTGACTTGTAAATTATTGAGATGATCTCTGCTGTAATTGTAAGACATACTAAATAATCTGCGTATTACTTAGAGTCCGGTCTATTGACTCGTTGTACTAGCTTGGAGTGGGGCAAGTAACTTGATAAGTTGCCATTATTGATCTGGTATACCTTTGTGACTGTGACTATTGTTTAGACGTGGGGGTCAACAGAGTAACAGCTAATATGCCCACTAGTATTGTCAATCAATGGCTCATTTCTTATATAGTTGATATGGAAACCATCTCATTTTCTACAACCAATGGTCTCTGATTACTATTTCCAAGCCCCAAGTTTAATACACCCGATGATAACATATCCCTATCATCACTGGTATCATTACCACTATCCATAGCATTCATACCACTTATCAACAAATCAATACTCAATTCATCCTTCTTAACATCTTGTTCTTGTATTCGATCCTGTTTAGTACTACTTACGTCTTCCACTTTGTTTAATTGTGTAGACATACTATTTACTACTCTCCGATTCTGATTCATATCCTTATCCTCTTCCCCAAATGTATGGTCTTTGCCATTCTCAAACTTGGAGTTGTTGTTTAGTTGGTCAATCCTAAATACACCCATTGCTCTGGTCGACTTACATACGTTATCCTTAATCTCCTCAATCATACCATTCACAAGCTCCACATTCTTAGTATCATTTTGTATCAAGTTCGTTATACGTTCATCACAATAATCCAATGTATCCAAATTGATATTAATATCATTGTACATATTTGATAGTACACTTTGCTGTAATCTGTTGTCGTCATCGTTAGTATTAGTGGCATTATTGTTATTGAGATGAATTAGTGAAGAATCACAACATTTGTTGCTACTTGTGTTATTTGTTGTGGTGGAAGAGGTACCGTCATGGATTTGATAGCATGATACCGAGCAATATGATATATTACATCTTGGACATTTATATCGTGCATTATTCTTGTTGCATATACTGCAAAATTGCTTTGTAGAAATAGTTGGTGTTTGGTTAGGATGAGGAGTAGAGATTGTTGTTTTGTTGTCCACATCTTGTGTATTATGTGAATTTGAGGAGACTACCTCAATAATCATATTTGATTTTGCACTTATGATTGCCTGTGATTCATTATTAGTTCTTTGTCGTCTTTTAGATGATATCGGTACCATAAATAGTTATACGTGTCATTGATACTCATCATTGCAAAACTTTTGCAAAAGGAGTTGGAGATACATCTGACGTATTCAAAACTGCATGAGATTTTGAGAGACGAAACAGCTGTATCTCCTCCTATATCGTACGAACTGCTTTCTGTTCTATTATAAGGCCAGCCATCGCATAGATTTAACAGCATACATTAAGCAAGTCACTTCAATAATTGCCAATTTCAGGGCTTTCACATTATAGGAAAACTCCTTTAAAACATTCCACTTGTAAGAATGGCAAGTAGATTTTACCTGGCTGAGCGATAGCGATACGAGTCGATAATGAAAGCCGCCTCCATAAAGAGGTGATATATGTACGAATTATGCTATTATTATATTGATAATGTACTGTTTTAGATCATTTATCGATGTTCTTTTCATTGACGAAGGTCTCATAATATAAATAGGCGATCTTACAAAAAAGTGCTATCTTGTGCTTTTCGCTGGGCAGAGATGCCGATAGAGAGATGATATGATTGATATATATAAAGTAATTCGACTCTAATGTTATGTATCCACTGTCATAACTACAATCAAGAGTACATATTCTTTGGGGCATTTGCCACACTATCATTCTCTTTGATCCAATTCTCAACTACCTCGGCTAATACCTGACTACCTCCTCCACACACAATCTTTACAGGAATTACAAATGGATATGTTCCCTTCATTGCCGATTCAATCCAATCTGGTAGATGCCTGTCAAGTCTATATACTGCCTCCTCAGCTGTCAAGCCATGCAAGTCAATCATAATATCATCGTGTCTTCTACCTCGACCGACTGATGAGGGCTTGGTCGTCTTGTATAGGTTTGATACCTCGCCAACTTGAATGATGAATTGTGTCTTACCTGCCTTGCCGCCTAATAGTTGATCGTCACTAATTGGATTATCTACTACTTCCACAGGTTTAGCTGACTTAGAAGGTGAGGTTCTCTGCTTTGGCTTGGTCCGTTCTAAGTTTAGTGCATTGAGTCGCTGCCGTATCTCTTTGAATGTAGGCTCTGCTTCTTCATATACTTTTCCAAGCAACTTAGAATGCTCGATTTTCAACTCTTCCTCCGTCTTTTGAATAACCAGAGGCTGTACTACCCTCTTCTTCTTACTCTTCTTATGTTTCTTCTTCTTTGTGTTCTTTTTGCCTTTGGACTGTTGTTTAGATTGCTCGTTCGTTATTGGTTCTGATGAGGATATGGAATTGGATGATGTATACTTTGAGAAGAGTCACGAAGATGATGATAATGATGGCTTTGGATTATGATTTGACTCTTCAATTTGGAGAGTGCTAGTTAAGGTAAGATAGAATGCCCACATATAAGAAAACCGATTACATTTACATATATAGACATACAACACCTCAACCAACTATCTCAATCCTCAATCAGTGTCCAATACGGACTTGTGGTCAACTCATAACATGACTCTCTCAAATCATCAATATCAAATCCATCAATCTCAATCTTATGCCATCTTATCATATCACAACGTTCCTTCGTCCAACTTTTACTCTTTTCCCTTTCCTTCAATCCCATCCAATGTATTGAATTGACAGGCCACCCTTCCTCTTTCATCCATTGATATAACATTGATAAATGTTCTAATCCTGGTTTATAATGTCCACTAAATACATCTATACCCCATAATACGCCATTCTTCTTAAAGTATACTTCACCTCCCGCTAATGCCGGTTGTCCGGCTACGATGCCCGTATGCTTGACTAATCCATACTTGGCTTCATCCCATAGTTCATCTACTACAATATACATTGTTTTATTCAAATTCCACATGTAATGATGTGCATCCTCATCATCACGTTCAGATATGTCTATACTTTCTGGTACATATTCATCATTGTGTTTATATCTTCCAATTAACTTTGTACCATCTTTCGAGGGTGTAAAGTATACCTCATATTCATCACGCTCCTCGTCAGTAAAGTAATGTACCTTATCATGATTAAAATCATACTTACGACATTTGCTATCACCATGCATGGCATTAATACCATCCATAAACTTGCCCGGACCAAAGTCTAACCAATCCAAGAACTTCATACCACTAAAAGGTTCTTCATAATACCATTTATCATAATAATACGGCCAACAATCTCTACGATGTCCACGGGGATCTAATCCCTCCATTGCCTCGGCGGCGGCATCATTAAAATCATAACGCTTGCCATTGCAAAATGCCACTGAGCCGGGTGGACCACGACAATACTTTTTGATTAACTTTTTAATTTCAATTTTTTCATACTTGGTTGTTGTTGGTTTTGTATACCAATTGTATTGTTTGTAGCTTAATGTTACTGCTGTTTCAATATCTGTAGATTCCCATAGTATATCTGATGGTAATATATCTTTTAATATACTTAGTGGTATTAGTTCACCATTATTGGAGGGGAAGGAGTGTGCAATGGGTTTGTCGTCATGATCACAAGTTATAAAATCCTCTTCAGTTCCATTGGCATGATGTGATATTTCACTTAGAAACATACGAGTACGTCTAACTGGTTGATTTATGTAATAATAATGATATGGTGGATTGGTATATAATATACCAAGTTGTTGTTCTTTTCCCTTTTCTAGTTGTTCTGCAATTTGTTTATTCAGTTCACTGTGTGGAGTAGCTTTCATTAATGACTTCAATCCACTAAAATGAAATGTATAGCTATGTTTTGAACATGAATGTGTTGTTATTATTAGATCATCACGGATTAGTAGACCATGACATGGTGGCAGTATTTCGTCGATATCGTCTCTTTGGAGTGTTATGTACACGGGTTGGGCACAACTTGGTATCTTTATAATGTCATTGGAGCTACCTTGCTTAGCGGATATACTACCACTTCGTCTTAGACGAGATGTAGAATCTATATCTACATCATCAACAGTAGCATCAGAGTTGATAGTAGCAGCAAACAGTTGACTCTTTAATCTAATCTCATTGGCTGTATTCTGTCCAACTTTTAATCCTCGACAATATAGGAAAGTTAGTATGGCAGCAAATAGGATAACTCCTAGACGACGGCTTGTTAATATTGATGACGGCATTGATTGTTTCATTGTTTAGTTAATAATAGTGTTTATATCTTTTCTTCTCGATCATATGAGGAGGGGAGTAGTAGTATTGTTGCCATTGCAGCTTGAGCAAAAAAGATCGTGTTGCATATTGTGTATTCGCTAATTTTTATCGTTTATTCACATTGTTAGAGGTATCCCCCCCCTATCCGAGTTAATAGTGTTGAGCCTTACAAATGGATTGTTTAGTATATATGTCAATAAGTATTGCAATAAATAAAGGGCTTCGTATGCATTTAGCATAGTATATAGTTTAGTTTTTAACGCTCTATCGAATAGTGAAGGTTTCGTGATACCAATTATTAAGGTTTGTTAGATATATTATTGCTAAAAAGTGAACACATAATCTTGTGCACTTTTTAGAGACTTTTCAGGTTACCATATCGCCAGTATATACAGTCAATAAATAATAACATCGAACGCTACTATCATCGTATGCAACAACAAAGAGTATATCAGTTGGTCTAGTGGTGCTCTTGAGACTGTGACACTGATATTACTTGAGCTGCAAAGCAATTTACAAAATAATACACATCTTGTGCACTTTTTATAATTTATTGGCGATTGGCGGTGTATTATTGCAAGTTTGCTCGGAGATTGTGTTTCTAAACATTAAGTATAGAATAAATACAAGAGAGGGTGAAAGTACACGCGATTATATACTATATTGATTAAGGCATAAGGGGATACTAATACTACACAGGCAATATATATTGCAGATATATCAGAAATATGCAATATCAAGTATCCAATTATCATGACGATAATATCGACTATGATGTTTCTCTTGTAGAATTAACAGATACAGATAAGAAGGTAGGAAGAGGAGAGTATGTTCGCATACTAATGATCAATAATGACAAACATGGAGCATTATGGTCGGGAAGAATAGAATGTGTCTATGACATTGACGAAAGCCTACCCCTTTTGAGTGTGTTTGGGGACTTTGCTGAACGGAATAGCTTCGGTGAAGAAGATAAGGTTCATCAGGTTAGTCCTTCAACCTTCAGTCTTCCAAAGAATTTGAAATACGTATACAATGGAGAGGATATTACTGCCCAAATTGCTAAGAGACCGACCGAGTTAGGTATGAAAGACGGGGATAAGATATTTGTTCTGGGTATTCCTCCACCGATTGACGTCAACTTTATAGATGAATATGGCAAAATTACTACTTTACAAACAAGGCCGGGTGTAAGATTATCTTGTCTCTTTGAAGACTATGGGGTTCAAAGTAAAATGCCATTTTTGATAAGCATCAACATGTACGAGTTTAGATATAACGGGGAATTACTTTACGATGAGCTGTCTTTAAGGCACATATCGAATGGTAGTAGCAATATTACAGTATATGTAAGACTACTTTTTACAGTCGAAAGAGTAGGACAAGTACAACAGTTCATATTGAAGAATTGCAAGGGGATAGTAAGACATACTCCTCCAAGAAAATTGATTGGTCAACAAGTGCAAGGGGTTACTTTGGGAAAGATTGTGGAATACATTCACAGTGGAGACAATATATCGTGGACAGCAGAATTTGATATTGGATTCAAACACAAGAAAAACCTGTCAGAGTCTATGTTCGTTCTGGTGCTGGAGAGTTATTACAAAACCGGTGGGGTTATGTTTGATTTATTAGAATATGTTCAAAATAAACTTGCAGAATATGGCGGCCGTATGCAAGCCATAATTGAAACAAATTGGACAGCAATCGACGCTAGAAACATGGAACTGCTCAAAGTAATGAATCTTGAAACCGAAATGGAAAAGATTTCATTAATAGTAGACTGGCTGCGGAAAATGATTATTCAGTCAGAGTTATCACAAATGGAAGACAGTCTAAAGGAGTTGCTGTCGACTATGCAAAAGTTTAAAGTCGAGGCAAAGTCAGTCACATCCAAAGTAAATAAATCAATACTGCACCTATTGCAACCAGGAGATTTTGTATATATATTAAGTCAGAATGTTCCAACTTGGGAGAGGGGGATTATCATTGCACTCTCTGAACACGAGGATATTGATGGATATGGCCCTCGTCAAGTTTATAGTGTAGTGTTCATCAATGGGGAACGTTCAGATGTTGAGGATTATCAAGTGATCCTAGAGAAAGAGTATTTCACATCAAAAGATACCAAAGAATCAGATTGGAAGGGAGTTCACCGTGTGTTTGACAAAAACTCGTCGGATCCCTGGGCAAGGGAAGTAGGGTGGTATACTGCAGATATTGAGGGGATAGAAGAACCGTTTGTACATTTGTCAGACGCCCTCCGAGCATATGATATCAGTCAAGCACGGACTAAAAGGGGTGATCTAAAACAGAGTGATCTAAACCACCCAAAGGATTGGGCCCAACTGAAGGATCATGTGAAGAAAGATCTCAATATGGAACTTCGCCTCATGCTTTCACATGAAAGGATTTCTGACTCTAGTATGAAAGTAATGTGTCGAGCTCTGATCCATTTGTTGCAAGCAGATCGAATCCAATTTGGTTTTGTGTGGAAAGAGGCACTTGGAAATTTTGCATCTCGATATAGACTTTATCTATTTGCAATAATGAATCAAAGCGCAGCGGTGAGTGTTTGTCAGTCAACTCAATTGTATTTGCATTTATCTGTTATTTATTCATCATATTTTGTTATGGCGGATGTTTCAGGGAATTAGTATAGATCAAATATGCTGCTTCTTTATCGGTGCTGAAGGTTGTCTTGATAAGTTCTTGCAAACAGTACCACTTTTCTATGAGGCCTATAAGGTCTATAAGGCAGTCATAGCTCAACCAGATCAAGACATTATGATGGCATATCTAAATAAGAATCGACCTAAAGAAGCCGATCAATTCATGTTCATACAGTGTAAAGAGGGCAATATCACCTGTAGAAAAGTGGTACAATCACCATATTTGATGGAGTTCCTCACAAGGTATGCAGATGATAGACGCACATCTATCAAGTCACTTCGAATCAAACACAATGAGAGAACGTTATTCTTGAGTAGTATTGGAAAGAAGACATGGTATGAATTAGGCATCAATGAAGATGACATATTGGAAATTACAATTATATCTACACCATCCGAACTAACAACGTCCATTCAGCCAAAGCAATCGTCTCCCAAAGGCAAGAATAATAAGAAAAAGAAGCATAAGAAGAGTAAGAAGAAGAGGGCACAGCCTCTGGTTATTCAAAAGACAGAGGTAGAGTTAAGAGGCGAGCATTCCAAGTTGCTTGGAAAGGTATACGAAGAGGCCGAGCCTACATTCAAAGAGATACGACAACGACTTAATGCTATGAACTTGGAACGTACTAAGCCAAAGCAGAGAGCTTCTCCAACTAAAGCAACTAAACCCGTGGAAGTAGTAGACAACCCTCTCGGTGACGGTCAGCTAGGAGGCAAGGCAGGAAAGACACAATTCATTATTCAGGTCGGAGAGGTATCCAATCTATACAAGACGACAAAGCCATCATCTCGAGGTAGAAGAGAAGATGATATTATGATTGACTTACATGGCCTAACAGCTGAGGAGGCAGTATATCGACTTGATAAGAGTCTACCTACTTGGATAGAGACTGCAATGAAGGGTACATATCCATTTGTAATTCCAGTCAAGATTATTTGTGGTGGAGGTAGCCAGATATTAGCCGAGGTAGTTGAGAATTGGATCAAGCAGAATGATAATGTGGCCAATGCACCCAAGAATATGTACTCTTGAGTATAGTTATGATGACTGATAATAAATGCAGTTTAACATAATGGAATCGAGTTACTTTATACAACATGTATATAACTACCTATATTAGACCCTCCCACACTCGAGACGAAGCAAAGCTCTGTCAGAAAAGTGTGCACAAGATATGCACTTTTTCTTGTAATATCGCTTACTTATATTATGATACCTTCACCACTGAAAAGAGCATCAAACACTGATCTAACGAGCACATTGCAATAGTAATAGCATATGTATCATTGTATATATCGATCTCACCCTCTTCTTAACTAATAGCGCAGCTTCTCTATCTTACAAGTGGAATGTCTTGAAGGAGTTTTCAACTCAACGAAAACTCTCATTTGCAAAAGTTCCTCTAGTAGTAACACGAGGCCTATATTAAAACTGATCTAATGACTGTAAGCCTTGGTAAATAGCTGCTTTATTCTAACGCTAATGTCGCCCATGTTATTGTATCAGGACGCTCTTTTACATCTTCCTCCTATATAGGCAAGGCCCTGAAGTCTTCACTTCTCTCTGAAGGACTATCATATTTATTCCTGCTAGTTTTGCCCAATAATACTCTTAGGTGGCGGTGTCAATCAATAAGTGTAGCAATAAGGGTTTCGTATACATTTGGCTTACCATTTAATTCAGTTATTAACGACCTATCGAATAGTGAAGGTTTTATGATATCTACTGGCGCGGTTTGTTAGATATCGAATTGCAAAAAGTGAACACGCATCTTGTGCACTTCTTATATATCTATTAACGATATAGTTAGATGTACAATAGGTATACCCAAACAACAACATACAGTACCCCATTACAATAGACATTGAAATTCTTAGAATATCGTCATATTAAGTGAATGAAAGTGATATAGGTATACGGAGACCAGTGAATATAGGTAATACACATCTTTATGCACTTTTCAGTTTTGCAACTACTTATGCAAACAGGATACATATAGAGTATTGATAACAATGTCCGGTAGTCTTAGCAATGAGGATATTGTTAAGATGGAACCTGAAGATCTCGAGAAACTCACGGATCAAGAGTTACAGGATCTTGGCATCGCATATGAAATAGAAGAAGATCTCAATATAAAAATAGTTGATAAGGAGACAGGACGAGAAGAGTACAGTGGTATTATCAATAGTCATGATTCATTCCTAACTCTACACGAACGTGTATGTGATAAGTATAGCAATCTTTATTGGGATTGGAACGTTAATCGCTATGGAGAAACTAAACTGAAATATATTCATGATGGGAAAGCTATTATCAACTATAATATTATTCCTCTCGATCTTAATATAAAGGATGGTGATACGATATATGTTGAGGGTGCACCTTCTCCTGACCCGATATTGGTTAGCTTTATGGATGAAGATGGTGATGTGGTAACCATAGAAGCAAAACCAGCTACACTGCTTAGTGAATTATTCGAACAGTACTCAGTTAAAAAGAGCATCTCATTATTGCTAAGTCAAATTATCTTCCATTATTCCCAGCAAGATGGTGAACCATTACACTACAGCTGTGGTAATACATTGATTTATTGTGAAATAGATTCAGGGGATATAATTTATGTTGTTAGGAAACTGTATGATACAGAGAAACTTGATAACATACAAATCCCGAAAGTAAATAAGCACCCACCTGAAAGTTTTATAAATCAAATGATATGGACAAACGAATCTATTGGATCAAACAAATCCCAAGGTGCAATAGTTGATGTATCTCATACTGAATCAGGTACCGTTTGGATTGTAGAAATGCAAGAGGGATGTAAGAAAAGGATTCAATGTACGGAAGAAGATATAGCAGAAGGAATGAGGCTTTACTACACAGCAAATGACGGAGTTGGGAGAGATTTTACCAGGTATTTAATTCATATAATGCGAAAACAAAAGGCAGATTTGGAACACTTAGTTTCACAACTAAAACGGCAACAAAATGAATATAACGATTTGCTCAGTTTATTGAAGTTAGAACAAGAGATAACAAGAACAATGGAATTTAATTTGCATATTGAATCATGGATGAGCATCGAGATAAGTATATCTATTGCACAGAGCATGAAGAGCCTGAAAGATTATCTACAAGGATCAATCAAATCACTGCTTAAAAACAAAAGCACAAAGGTGAGTAAACCTATAGAAAAAGTAGGTGATGATGTGTATATAAACAGCAAAGAAGGCGTCCTCCCCAAACGAGGTAAGGTCAAAGCATATAAAGAGTATAAAGACATTGGTGGATATGGCCCTCGCCGGACATATAGTATTCTGCTTGACAACGGGGAATGCCGTTCAGATGTTGAGGATTATCAAGTGTTACTGAGGAAAGAGTATACCTTATCAAAGCGTGTCAAAGAATCAGATTGGAAAGGAGTCAAGCGAGTTTTCGACAAAGAATCGGCCGACCCATGGGCAAGGGAAGTAGGATGGTATGCTGTGAGTTATATTGAGGGAGTAGAAGAGACATTTGAACATTTGTCTGACGCCCTTGAAGCATATGATATCCAGCAGGCACAGATCAAAGGGGACGATCTAAAAGAGAGTGATCTTAATCTTCCTTGGGATTGGCGCATCTATTTTAAGGCCAGAGCGTCAGGAAAGTCTAGAGACTTGCAAATGTATGGGGCGACATTAAAAGAGCAATTACCACTGACTGCTTGTCTATTTGCATCATACAAAAGGATTCAAAATCCAACCATGAAGATAATATGGAGGGCGCTCATTGTTAGCTCCCAACCAGATACACTTTTAAGGGGTCTTGATCTTGGCGTTTGCTACAAAGGTACCTATATTGTTTATCTGGATGGCTTTCATGATCAAATGGAGTACGGATTATATGTTTTTGCTCTCTGGCATATCTGTATACAAAATGTGAGTCTCCTATGGTAATAATTAGCTTTTTTTTGTAGATATATCATCTAACATACTTATTGTCCTGAATCTCTACAGCATATAAACACTCAACGGATCTGTCGGCTCTTCATTGCTGCCAAGGGCAATCTTGACGATTTCTTGAGCATGGTGCCTCTGTTACGGAAAGTATACGAATCGACGGCTTCAGCAGAAGATATGTTGAATTATCTACAAACTAACAAACCAGAAGAGGAAGTGAATAAATATATGATCATTCAGCACACAAATGGATATACTACAGAGAGAAGTGTAGCTTATTGTAATGCTCCTCTCAAGAAGTTCCTCACAATGTATGCAGATGAAAGAGACACATCAGTTAAGTCGCTCCGTGTGAAATATAAAGAAAAAACACTATTCATAAGTGGTATTGGAAAGAAGACACCATTAGACTTAGGAATAAAAGAAGATGACGTATTGGAAATTACAATCATGCAATCCACAGCAACCGAAGCAATAGCAAACGATCAGCCTAAACAGCCATCTCCCAGAGGCAAGAATAAGAAGAGTAAGAAACACAAGAAAAGTAAGAAGAAGAGACCAGTACAGCCTCTAGTCATTCAAAAGACGGACGCAGAGTTTAAAGTCGAGCATTCCAAGCTGCTTGGAAAGGTATACGAAGAGGCCGAACCTACATTCAAAGAGATACGACAACGGCTAAATGCAATGAACTTGGAACGGACAAAGCCAAAGCAGAGAAGCTCACCATCAAAGGTTAATCAATCAGCTGTGGAGATACTAGACAATCCTCTTGATGATGGTCAACTATTAGGTGGTAAGGCAGGTAAGACACAATTCATTATACAGGTCGGCGAGGTATCCAACTTATACAAGACAACCAAGCCCTCAGTAGCCGGTCGTGGTAGACGACAAGATGATATTATGATTGATTTACATGGTTTGACAGCTGATGAAGCAGTATGTAGACTCGATAAACATCTACCGTCTTGGATTGAAACTGCAATGAAGGGTACATATCCATTTGTAATTCCTGTCAAGATTGTTTGTGGTGGAGGTAGTCAGATCTTAGCCGAGGTAGTTGAGAATTGGATTAAACAGAATGATAATGTGGCCAATGCACCGAAGAATATGTATTAGCGGTCAGTATCATATTCTCAATACGGTAGTAGCAGTTACAATATTACCTAATCGTCATTAGAACAAGATTGGCTTTAGTTAGTATTGTTATCATCTTAAGCCAAGTACTTTCTCGTCCAAGATGAAGTACTAGTACCGACATCACGAAGCAGACCTCCATTAACAACATATGCCTCATTATTCACAACATGTCCCTCCTTGTCGACAAGTAAACTAGTGTAGTTATTCTTTCCTGGTCCTTCGACTACACCACCACGGATACTGACTGGTCCTCCTTGTTGCATTCTATTATTGGTATTAGCACGAACATCATGAGCATCTTCAATCAAGATTGGAGGAGCAGCAGCCTGTTGTCCATTCTCGGTAACGTCAGATCCTGATAATGAAACAAAGCCACCACGAACAACACTTAATCCAGTAAGACAATTTCCAGCCAGTAGTGAATCATCTACCCAACACATGCTACTCTCAATGTATACCCCTGTTATTAGTAATGATATTGTAAATGTGTGTGTTAGGCGAGACATTCAATAGTGCAGACGATTAATACACATATAAACACATATACCCGAATGTCCACTTGGTACGACAACTGGACGCTGATCATCATTATCAGTAGAAGAAGGAGTAGGACGTCCTTTCGATCCAAAGCCATTTCTTACAATGTTGCAGCCAGAGATACGTGCACGAGATCCCCTATTGATCAGAATGATGATATGAGTAACGACACGTTGAACATCGAGCAAGCATCACATATCAACACACACCACCCTACTCTTACCAATCACTCAAGTAGAAACCAGTTGCGGCACAATTGATAATACTCGTTTGGTATAATTCACAAACAGCCTGAGTAGTAACAACCAAGCCACGTCCCGAGTCACTCTGCAGTAGACATGAATCAATAATGACTCGTGCTCGTGGCCCTTCAATACTGAATGCAGTATTACCTCCCCAGATGTTGGCCTGTCGAATGAGGTCGTTATCATGTGAAAGAGGAGATCTGTTAGATGAGAGAACGAGTTAGTTATGGGGAATGACAACAACACAAATAACTACTCACCCCTGGAGTAGAATGGAGGATTTGTAGATGAGAAAGACGAACAGAGATGCCCTTCTGAACACCTTCTGCTGTTTCCTCATCACGAGTCGATATTGATATACATGGCTGATCAAGTGTATCATTGTCATTACCAGACAGAGTAGGACTACGAATGGTAGCACCAATCAATGGGAACGAAGCACGAATTGCAATACTCTTATCAAACGTCGCTTGTCCTACACTCCAAGGCTCACCTCTAATATCAACACGTTCGTCATACTCGCCTGGCATTAGTACAACAGTTCCAGATTCGGAGAAGATGATTGAATCGTGTGTTGATGGTATTTGATGCTGGAAAGTTTTTGGTTTAGTTGACAACTTGGTTCGAGGACAGTGTTTCAATGCCTCATTGATTGTTTCAAAGTCCAAAGGTACACACGGATTACGAAAGTAGAAGAGTCTGTAGAGATTGTCATTAGCTGTTGTGGATGACGATTGTAGAGGTGAGTTGCTGTCTACACTATCTTGCTTCTCTTCTTGCTTTGCAACAACTACACCTGGCGACTCAACAATGCTAACAGAAGATGCTAATTCATTCTCGGTAGCAAACTGAGCATCCAATGCCTTGCCTGTAAGGATACAAAACTCCTTCCACAACAATGTTGATAATGATGTGGCATTGCTGAATTGGAATGCGAATTCGAATGAGTTGAGAGTTGATAAAAGAAGAAAGCATTCCACAATTCATATTACTTACTGCAATCTACGACTGACAAGCTTAACATTCGACTCGACTTCGTTTGGTCCACAATACAAGAGGACATTGAGTAGAAGATCATCTGACAATGATTCGAGTTGACTTGTACTTGATTCACTAGTACTCGTCTCTTCGGATTGATGTTGTTGGTCGAGACTCAGACTGTCCAATCCTACGTCACCGACTAGAGTGCATTGTGGATCTTCACGATCAGCGTTGGATGATGATTTGATTGTCATTCTACTACGAGTAGTGAAGGAGAAGCGTATTAGTTTGAGTAGACGACAGGAGTTGTTATTGTTGTAGAGCAATGCAATCTTTCTCTTCATGTGGTAGATCCTCGTGAGTGTTTGAGAGATATGAGTAGAAGCAGAGTGAAAGTGAAGGTGTGAAGAGAAGCTACTATGTATGTACATAGGTAGGAAAGAGTATAATTCAGTCTCATTCTCTCACTTTCAACAACCACACATTCAAATAACAAACAATGCTATCACCAATTAGTAGTCGTCTCAGCCAAACTATGTCAACTCCTAAACGAGAGATGGAACCCATCACTCAGCGTATTGGTCATCCCTCTCCACGTCCAAAGCAAGATGACAATGACACAAACAATCATCATCAAACTACCAACAAGCCATTAGCACCTTCACTCTTTGGCCTACCGACTAAATCAAACTATCATTCAAGCACTGGCTTTGTTCATT
>Ga0214480_100781_pt1 | contig 15396 bp, 11 predicted proteins | sample M1_20Mar14CPVII9_3_FD_165042 | JGI IMG/M metagenome (GOLD analysis project Ga0214480, IMG submission 165042) | Marine eukaryotic communities from Monterey Bay, California, United States - M1_20Mar14CPVII9sort6BwellE17 | ecosystem: Environmental > Aquatic > Marine > Unclassified | place: USA... | reverse complement strand
GTGGGGGTATGCCATCATGTAGGTGCTGCAATAGTGGTTGTTTGGCATTGTATGGGTGTATAACAAGTTGATGAACACTCCCAGCATGATTGTAAGTCCCTCCACCATACTTTTACAGCCCCATGTAGGCAGGTTTCATGCCTCAGATCAGGAAAAAATCTCGATTTTCTGCCAACTCTCAGCCAACGTTTGGCCATCAAGTGGGGGTGTGCCATCATGTAGGTGCTGCAATAGTGGTTGTTTGGCATTGTATGGGTGTATGACAAGTTGATGAACACTCCCAGCATGATTGTAGGGCCCTCTACCATACTTTTACAGCCCCACGTTGGCAGGTTTCATGCCTCAGATCAGGAAAAAATCTGGATTTTCTGCCGACTCTCAGCCAACATAATCACTTCATCCATCGTCAAAAGCCTTTATTACCATAAGCGAGTGCCTACAGTGTGCCTTCATCATACTTTTACGGCCCCATGTTTCCATGAATGTAAAGAAATCTTGATCGTACGACGTAAGTTTTGATAGATACGAAATTATAATGTACGGTTATTTGTCTTTGACATACCCCAGCACTGTTATTTGGCTGTGGTTATTGTTGTATTGAATTCTTCTCTATAATATATCCATACACTTGTTCTCTAATCAGTTACAATTGGCAGTATTAGACCGCCGCCGGACGATACACAAAGATAGAAGATACACACATATTTTTCTGGTGTACCATCATTTGCAAAAAAAGTATACAAACCTTATCACAAACATATACAACAATGGAGGATATTGATGACAGTATTGCAGTATTAGCAGCTGCTGATAATGGTAATGGTCCTACCGGTATAGATGAGGTGGTAGTCGAAGTAGACAATTATGAGAAACGGTATTTAAATAAAGATGTTATGAAATTATTGCAACAGAATGACTCTACTATCAAAAGCGTCGAGATTACTTTCGATGAAGGACATGCATACGCTAATAATGTTGATTGGAAGAAGGAGGGAGTTAGTGCAATCTCCGAAAATACACACCTCAAATCATTAACTTTAATTATTTTACAAGATGAATGGGTTGATGAAAATGCAGCAAGAGATAACATTAAGGCATTATTCTGCTCAATTTCAAGGAATAGGTCAATAAAACATCTGTCTATTGAAGTTAACGACGAGACACCTATTCTTGATAGTGTATATATCATGGAATTACTATCTCCCTATTTCCACCACGATCAGTTATGCAGTTTTGAGGTGTATAACTTCAACCTATCTCCTCTCACAGCTACGATACTTGCTTCAGCTCTCTCTAAATGCAAATCTCTTACAAAACTCAATCTTTATCATACACATGATGATGATTGGGAAGATGTTTACGATGATTTGTTGACAAAGGTATTAGCTGCTGCGGGCAATCTGAGGAAGCTTAGTTACAGTACCAATTATTGTGAAGGAAAGAAGAAATGGATTGCATTAAGAGATTTATTACAAAGTACAACTTCAAAGTTACAATCACTCGATCTTGACGAAGGCCATATTAGTGAAGAAGCTGCAATTTTGTTAGGTGCGTCTTTGGGACAGAATAGTTCACTGAAGAAGTTGACTTTGCTTGGGGTAAGACCTGTCACATCAACTGGATGGGTGGCTATTTTTCAGGGATTGGCAGTCAATCCCTCAGTAGAAGAGATTGACTTAGATTATAACAATTGCATCAGTGACGAAGCAGCTCTCGCCTTCGCTTCTACTATTACTAAACAATCATCATTGAAAATCATATCAATTTGCCACAACCGAGATGGAATTAGCCCTAAAAGTTGGAAGGTACTACTAAACTCGATACTGACTTCGTGCTCTGCACTCGAAAAACTCAGACTACTGAAAAACAATATCAATGATGAGGCAGTGATAATCTTGAGAGATGCAATGGTAAATGGCTCAATTCTGAAGACATTACATCTCGCTGGTACCCTATCGATAACGTCAGCTGGCTGGGCTTCCTTCTTCAGATGCTTAGCAGATAACACTTCATTAGAATCACTCGACCTATCAGACAGAAATAGTAATGGACAAGACACATGCACTATTGATGATGAATGTTTTGGTATACTTGCCAATGCTCTAGCTACAAACACAAGGTTGACACATCTGAGTCTCTGGCACAACAACTCAATCAGCACTACTGGTTGGCAAGTATTCTTCAATACACTGAGGGACTCCAACTCTATATTAGAGAATCTGATTCTCAATAATATCAATAATATCGACGACAATGTAGCAGTTTCAATGGCAGCTGCACTGGGAAACATGAAATCTTTGAAAAGTCTAAGTCTAAGAAAAGCCCGTTCCATATCTTCTGCTGGTTGGAGGTCATTCACAAACCTTCTTCAAAGTCCCAACTCAAACTTGATGGAACTCCAAGTTTGTGATAACGGAAACTTACTCAATAATGAGGTGATTTCTAGTTTTGCAAATGCTATTGCTAATAACAACACGCTAAAGACTTTGGATATATCAGTCTATGACGATAACATTACTACCTCAAATGTATCAGCAAGGAGTTGGTCTACTATTGCTAATATACTTTGCAATACATCAAGCATTTGCAGTATTTACAACTCCAATCACACTCTAAGTGATCTTGGGAATATCGGATGGGACGTTGTTCTTCCCTCTGATCTTACTGACTATCTGCAATTGAATGATAACGATGACAAGTTTGAGGTAGTACGACAAAAGATTATCCAGTACCACTTTGTAAATGGGGAGGAGAATATGCAGGAGTTTGTGGATATGGAACTTGGTGTTCTTTCTCATGCAATGGGTTGGGCAGGAAGGAATCATATTGGTCACTCTCTACTCTATCAACTTGTTCGATGTATGCCATTGTTGTTTGATTATAAGAGTAGGAAAGCAAAAGCTACGCTAGGAAAGAAAAGGAAGTTAGACGCTTAGAGGCACGATAATCAGTTTCTTGAAGAGGAAGGTGGGCTGTGCTTGTAGAGGCACGAGAAACTGATGAAGAGAAGATATTGGTCTGATGATCATCAGTTAAGTACTGTTGGGAATGTGAGGGTGTAGTGCATTGGTTCATAGTATATAACGACTATAGTCCTCCTGTATAAACTGATCATATCTTGTGTTACTTTTGTATGTATCTTACTTAAGCTGGTATGTACTCTCTACTTTCACTCTCTCATACATAAAGCTCTACTTTCACTCTCATTCTCACTCAACAACACAGCAGGAAGAGGAGCTCATCACAAACAATGCCGACTACAACTACAACAACCACAACTACAAACAAGGACAAGGCCGACAATGACATTGAGCTCACCACAGAGGAAGCCCAACAGTTGGAAACGGCCTTCAAGGATGCAGACTTTTGCAAATTGTTGAGTGACTACGTCTCTGAGATATCAAACCCAAAGTTCAAGGAAGAACAAGAGAAGTACATTGCTCAATTGGAGGCTAAGAATGAACTGCCTGCCGGTAAAGCATTGGTCCGTCCATCATCTGGCTTTGTTGTCAAATGTATGCACAAGAAGAAACGAGAACAAGACAACAATGCTGCTACCAACAGTAAGCTCTTCTTGAACATTGTTCACTCGGAGCAAGTTGATGAGCCAAGTGTATTAGACGGATCCAATTGGTCTGTACCCTTTGTCATTGGTCCTCTTCGTATGGAACACGATAAGGAAAAGAAGAATCTAGTTGCAACATTTGATTGCTGCTTTCATCCATTGACATTGAGACAAGCACACGGCTCGAAAGAGTTTCTCGACCTCGTTGTTGATATTGCCAAGGATGCTGTAGGGAACTCATTCAGTTCGTCAGGCGATGAGGTTGACATACTTCAAGGATATACAATTCTCAAGGGCATTTCGTACAAGAGTGGCAATCAACCTAAGGCCTTGATGATTAGTAGTAATAAGGCAGTTGCTGAGAAGAATGACTCGGTGGTATCAACGGCTGTGTCTGTTGACAAGGAGAAGAGCTCGAGGACAATCGACACGACAGCTAACAACAATGGCAATGACAAAGAAGACGAACTGATCATTCCCAAGTACAAGATTGTAGAACAAGGAGTGTTTGATATGCTAGAACAGACGAATGATAAACAAACAGTACAAAGTCGTAGGCCTAAACAACTCATTGTTCACATTCATCTTGACAAGGCTACTACATCTGTGGCAGATATTAATCTTGATGTGAGTGAGAAGGAACTCAAAATTATGCCCGATGACAAGTGTAGATACAAACTCGAGTTGACTCTACCCTACTTAGTCAATTCAACATTGGGTAATGCAAGCTTTGATAAGAAGCAAAGCGTATTGGTTGTCAAGCTGCCTGTTGTTTAGGGATGGAGTGTAAAGTAAAGATTCGATACAGTCAAAACCTTATTTTGTCAATGTTATCTAGTTGTATGTGTTGTCTACTTCTATCTCCCCTTCTCATAGCAGATCGTACGAGTCTCATTTATGTTGGACGTTGAGGAGGCATCGAGTATGGAGTTGGCCCAGGATGAAGCTGCGGCATACCACTACCACCACTGACAACACTAATACCAGGTTTCAAATCAGGCGTTACATATAATCGTTGATATGGAGTAGCCACTGCATTATTAGGCAAGAGACGAGATAAGGCAGCCGATGATGCTTGACTATTCGTTGTGAGAGGCGTAGGTAAGGCGGCCGCATTACTAGTAGCTGGGGTTGGTAGAGCTCTTGTTGTCATGCTGCTGTTGTGTGTATTAGTGGCAGCTGCCTCGAGTCCTCGCTGCCATGTAGTAGTCACTCCCCCACTACTACTATTACTTGATGATTTGTTGACTTGTTTGTTTAGCCATGCAATGACCTGATATGTATATATGAGATGAGAGGTAAAGGATGAGTGTATATCAAGCAAAAGAAAAGACAAATACACACAACCAAATACTCAAACAACTCACCTGTTGATTGTTTTCAAGCTTCTTCTTATCATCTTCCGCTTGCTTCTTTGCCATACTAAGATCTTTAGACATGTTACTCTTCTCAGTCTGTGACTTTTGCAACTCTTCCTCGAGACTTTTCACACGGCATTTCAAATCGGTCGTCTCCTTCTCCTTGACAATGAGTACATCTTCTTGTTCACGTATCATTTCAACCTTTTCTTTGATCCTCTTCTTCATTTCAAGTCGATTCGTTTGGTACCGTGATGTAAGGTCCTTGTATTTTGCTGTTTCAAGCTCGGCTTCCTCAAGTCTACGCTTCAGCTCTTCCAATTGTGATTGTTGTCTCGATAGAGTTTGTTTTGCATTGGAAGAAACTTGTTCAGCCGACATTCGTTGTGCTTCAGTCTGAGAGATGGTTCGCTCTTGATTGTTGTTGCTCTGAGCGAGGGATGTCAGTTCTAATTGGAGTTGATGCAGACTCTTTTCGATTGTTTTCTTCTCTTCTGATACATGTTTTAGTTGACTCTGCAGTGTATTCACTTCATTTGTCAATGTACTGTTGGTAGTCTCAGTGTAGCTAAGCTTGGTGGCTAATCGTTCATTCTCATTCTCAGTAGCCATCTTGTCCGAGTTTAGTTTGGCGTTTGCTGAGGACAAGACCTCAATCTTGTTCTCGAGGATTAAACGATTCTTTTCATTTCTATCATTCAATGCCTTGATCTCTTCCTCCTTAGCTGCTCTAGCCTTGTTGGCCTCGGCAAGAAGAGTACAACTCTCAGCCTGAAGTCGTTCTTCTGCTTGGTAACGAATCTGATTCTTTTCAACTTCTGATGATTGTGTAAGATCTTGTAATCTCTTCTTTAGACGAATGAGGTTCGTCTCGGCAGTATCAGATCGTCGTTGTTGCTCAACATACAGCTCTTGGATACTTCTGTTCTGGTGCATAGTTTGACTGAGTCTGTTTTGTGTATGGTGTTGGAGGGAAAGGAAGAGATGAGTGAGAGATGAAGTGGTAAGAAGGAGTATCGACAGATGATATGAACACAACAACAGACGCACCTTGATGAGAGGTAGCAACGAACAGACTTATCAGTACCGACATTCAAGTTCAAGGCTAGATGCGTCAATTCACGAAACTGATTCGACTCAACAATACTAAATCGAGCATGCCTCATTGAGTTGTTACTGTTAGGCTGTCTCCATTGCTGTATACTACTAGTATCGTTTGATGAAGCATCTATTTCTAATCTACAGGCGTAGGTCGAAACGGGTATACTTGTAGAGCAGTTCATCTTGGCAAATGGAGATGACATCATTCGTTGTCCATGATAGTTCATCCCTCCTTGGTGTTGATGTGTTGGTGTACTCCACGATCCGTTGTTGTTATTGTTGTTACTTCCCCATTGCTGATGCTGCTGCCCCGTCATGAATTGTCTTGACGCTCCTCCTTGACCATTACCATTCCATCCACTACTTGCAGACTCATCATAGGGCTGCTGTTGCTGACCGTATTGGTTGGCAGTATATTGAAACGTCTGCTCATGACTAGACGAACAGCCAACACCGTTCTCCTCACTACCCAATTCACAACACTGCAACAAGGATATCAATGAATCCGAAAAGCTGTTAAAGTCAACGAGTAATGCCTGATCCCTTCGTAATGCAGCAAAGTCAGACTCTCCAACTTCTAGTTCGTACAATTCAATTGGGAGATTCAATGATTTCTGTTGTGGTTGTGGTTGTAATCTTGTGTGTGGAGACTGATGATTGTGATGATTAGGACCACCTTGCATCATTGTTGGGTGATGACCTTGCCCTCCTCGGTCTACAGTCATGAATGGAGCATGAATGATTGGTGTTCTACTACTTTGACTTGGTGTGCATTGATGCTTATGATGCGTAGGCAAGGAATCGCCTACCAAGTTACATTCATTTGACATTTCAAAACGAATGACACGCTCTCTGTCTCCTCCACCACTACTTGCGGACCTACGACCCTCAAGGATCCGTACTGTGAAGTTGCCATTGTGTTTGTTGTTATTGTTATTGTCATTGGTAGAAGAAGCATTGTTGTTGTTGTTGTTGCTGTTGTAAGGTGTTGTTACTACCTCGAATGAAACTATATTTCTCTCAAATAATGGATTTGATCGATCAAATTCTGCCACTGTCGTCGTCATTGTTTTGTTGCTGTTGAGATAATCACTTCACTGTATTGCAATGGCAGAGGCAGAAGTAGGGCGGACTTGGTTCATTAAGGAGGTAGTAATCAACCTCTTTAAGTAAAGTGTTGTTTTATGGCGGAGCGTACGTAGGTTAAATTTTGCAACTTGTCTCTCTTCTCACTTTACTTCTCTACTACTGCTGCTATCTAGGTGCTACCAACGATATTCATTCCTTATTCAGGTAGTGTGTAGGTGGCTGCTATATGATCTACTTGTGATATCCTCCGAGATATGTCATCTCAATCTATACCGCCATCGTCATGGAATATATCTGATGGCAGTTGTTGGATGAGAGGTATTCCTATTTCCCCATTTGCACGACCGACATGGCATTGAAAGTAAGCCACTGCCAGCTCAAAGAGGGGATGTTGTTGACTCGTTGTATATCACAAACAATTCTGCCCTCATCAAAGATATGAACGTACTGTATATCTTATTCCCCATTGATCAGTTCTTCCATAACTTGCTTCTCCTACCCTTTGAACGTAAATAAAAGCAGAGGCAGAGGACACAAGATGTGAGTAAAACTACATGCATCGTACAGACACAGAATGTAAGCAAGATCGACGGCTCATTGACCCGTGAGTAAGAGAATTGTATACATATATCCCAGATGACCAAGCACATGTGTCCCCCAACACTAAATCAAATCAACCTTTTGTCAATCTAATCGGCATTAGAGAATACAAATGTTCATCATCCAAGACACGGTATACAATTATATCGGGAACAACGAGTGCTTTTTGACTGCTTGAAAACATTCCAACATCAAAAAGACAACACCCCCACAAACTCAGTTTGAAAGGTACTGCTTCTTGATGTAGAATTTTAATCATGTATTGTACGCATTATTGATTTGAGGACAGATGATGGTATAACATCTAGCCTCACAGTATTGAATGCAGATAGGAGGGGTAGAGGATAGAAGAAGAGACTTACCTCAACATTGTCTCATATCCATTAGTGTGCAGCAGATAATAACTACCAAACTGAGCTTTGGTATATGTTCACAGTATCACACAACAATTATCTGCGGCAACTTTATTCTGGCTTTTCATTGTTGATTTATCTTTGGTATGAGAGGCAGGCACAAACAATAAAGGCATAGCTTGGGCAAACTGGTATATTGCTGATAACTTTCGCCGACTGACAATATAGCAGCCCCTCTCACGCCCTAATTCATGTCGACAGCTTCCAAAGATCAGCGCTATTATCGATTCCTTATCCCTAGCTGTTAAAATAGCCTCTTTTGCTCTTCCAAACCAACCAACTACATACGGTAGTGCCTTTAAACTTTCACCTTCGGAGCCCAATTCAAATAACTGTTCCATATCAATATTGGGATGGTACTGCAGTATCTTTCTAATTGCAACATGCCTTTTATTAGCATCTTTATTCAGATGCAATGAGGAGTTAACTTTTGACGGAGTTGTACCTGACAACGAAACATCTTCAAGTATGTGGTTAGAATGATAGATGCTATTGGGACTTGATGTGTTGCATAACAGATTGGAAAGCCCATCTTCTAAACTACTTTGATCGCCAATTGGATTACCGTTGAGCAAGAGTTTCTTTAATGTAGTATTGTTTTTTAATCCATTGACAAGAATAGCTGCCCCTTCATTGCTAATGATATTGCTGATAAGATTGAGGCTTTGTAAACTGCAAGTTGTATCTTCAAGTAATGTAGAAAGGGCTTGGCATCCAACATCTTGAATGTTGTTGTTGGACAAACCAAGCTTCTTGAGTGATGTATGCCTCATTGATTCAACAATTGGTAGTAATTGTTCATCAGTTATGTGGCATGAATTTAGCTTTAGTGTCTTGAGATTTGCACATGGACTATTGGAATGGCTATGTGTATTGGAGATCATCTTGTTTGCTCCATTTATTGAAAGATTGGCATTACTGATCCTCAGGCTAGTAAGATATTGATTATTCTCCTCGCATCTATTCCCATATGTTTCCAATATTGCATAACAATTTCCGTGCCAACCTTCACTGCCAATAATATGCAAACTTTTGATAGACGAGTTCCGATAGAGGCCGGTGTAAAATTCACGGTACGCGTCTGGACCAATGTTTGGTATTTCAGTATTTATTATTAAAGTTGTTAAATGAGAGTTCTTCTCGATAGATAAACCAAGCTGTATAAATTGGGTTCTACCATTGGTCGAGTCGAAATATCCAATTTGTTTTGTATTTGGGTGTTGGTTTCTCCCATTGGGTGATATCAATAATGTTGTTAGTGTTTTATCATTTTTAGCAATCCTGTCCAATGTTTGTCGACTATAGTCATCCATGATGAACAATGGACCATTACCAGATGTGTAAGTATAATACGAAGGCGTCATATTCGCAAGATATATCTTTCTGCCATTAATAACTACGGTAGTCATGTCGATTTTATCAATAATTGAATGAAAAGGTGCACAAGATGTGATTTTGATGGGTGATCTACTCAGAATACTCTGTAAGGTTGGAGGATACTGTTGCCTCACTCTTAATAGCTATCTCTTTTGGTTTATCACTATCTATGCTATCAGTTATTGTTGTACCATTGTTATTTCCATCATCATTATTGTGATGATCTTTGTTGTTGTGTTCTTTAGTATCGTATTTAGTATTGGTTGGCGGCAATTTAGTAATCGTTGCAAGTTCTTCAACACCGCTATCCGATTTTACCCATACTTTATCCCCTACCTTAAAGTCAGGTGATGACATGATGTTATTGCCCGAACCGGAGGGCTATTCGTTGAAAGGATATCGTGGGTGCACAAGATGTGATCAAATTTTGATGTGATTACTGTTGTAGATAATTTGTATCAAGAGACCACTCGGACTTCACTAATATTGCAATTATATCGTTAGTAGATATCATGAACGTATAGTTGGAAGCGTAGCGGTTCCCTGGGTTGTTGATTAGTAAGAGCTCTTCCTACCGATACGAGTGCGATATCTATCTCTCGTCCACCGTCCATACAACAATCTCCTGCAAACTCACTCAATTGGGAGTCTTTCAATGTTAATTGGGAAAATTTTATGAGAGTGTAAGAAGTACGATAGCGTGTGTAATTTCCCCTTGATTGCGTTGTTATTTAGTATCGTACCTCAGAGTAGATACAAAGGAATAGGATATATTTGCACTATAACTAGATACGTAAAATCTCTTAAACAAGACTGACTCGAACATCAGAGGCGTTTTATGGAACTTGGACGACGTCTTAATGGAACGTTTCCAAATCAAGGGGGTGACTAAGGAATATACAAGTTGATAATTGAGAGATTCTTTAGTAGTTGGGTGAAGAGTACATCTGGTAACTAATAAGAGCTTTGGATATGCCAGAAATCTATCTTCACAGTATCACACAACAATTACTTGTGGCAACTTTATTCATGCTTTCCATTTCAACTCGGCTCTTCTTTGTCTTTGTCGGTTCATCTTTCAAAAACAAAAGCGGCATAGCATGGACAAACTGGTATATTGCTGATAGCTTCCTTCGATTGACAATATACCAGTGAGCTGATGTAATAGCCTCCTTAGCCTCATCAAACCAAGCAATTACATAAGGAAGAGCCTTGATACTAATTTCTTCCTCTGAATTTAAATTGAATAGTGGTGCCATATCAAAGTTCGGGTGATATCTTAATATCTTTAGCATTGCAACATGAGATTTGTTTGTCCCTACATTCAGTTGTAACAAGTGGTTAAGCTGGTTATGATGTTGCATATCCAGACGCAAATCGTCAAGAGTATGATTTGATGAATGTATACCATTGATACTTGATGTGTCGCATAATAGTTTCGAGAAAACATCTTCTACACTGCTAAGAGTAATTGGGTTACCATCGAAGTAAAGGCATCGTAGCTTTGTATTGTTGGTTAAACTGTTTGCAATGGCAATAACACCCAAATTACCAACATTATTGTGCTGTAGTTGGAGAGAATGTATATTGCAATTAGGGTCTTCAAGTAATGTAGCAAGTGACTCACAGACATCATTCCCTATTCTATTCAGACACAAATTTAGCTCCCGTATTAAACTATGCTTCCTGATTGATTCAATTATAGGGAGTAGTTGTTCATTAGTTATGTGGCATGAAGATAGCTCTAGTTTCTGGAGTTTTGCACATCGTCTCACAGTATTGGCTATGGCGATAGGTACTTCATTTTGTAGATTGGCATTACTGATTCGAAGGCTAGTGAGCTGTTTGTTGTTTACCTCATATGATTTCAATATTACATAACCCATCCCTCGTTCTACTCCGCCATGAATTTCTAATCTTCGGATAGAAGAGTTACGTTTGAGGCCATTGTAAAATTCTTGATGATGTGCTATTACATTGACTGAGTTGAAAATGTCAATATGAACTTTTAAATCTTTAAGGTTGGTATTTGTCGTGATAGCCAAACCAAGCTTATAAAATTGGGTAGCATTGTTGTACAAGTCAAAATATGGTCCTCTTGACGTATTTGGGATGGGTGATATCCATAGTGACTTCAATGTTTCATCATTTTGAGCAAGCCTATGCAATATTCGTTGATAGTAGTCGTCCATGGTGAACTTTATACTTCCAAAAGGCGCACAATTGATTGTTTATTTAGCAACAAGGACCTCCATGCAACTAGCCGCAGTAGTAGATAATATCGCAATTATTGTGCATCATAAACGTATGATGGGAGCCTGATGTTTCGATAAAAGGTACACAAGATGTGTACCTACTAATTATGTGATCTACTTTTGTGTTTTGTGTGTTGCAAGCGCCCTATTCGACAGCTGATTTTGAAATAAGACAATTCTATTATTTCTTAGATAACATAGACATATCATATGAAGCCTGGCGGTTCCGGCGTGGTTGATTAAAGCTCTCCTATCTTCTCCCTGCACAGTTGTTGCAAGGGTCTGCAGTTTAGTTTTCGCTAGCTCTCTCAACTAAAATTGGGAGTCTTTTTGTGTTAATTGGGAAATTTTTATGAGAGTTGATGTTGTTGTTGAGATAATTATTGATACTATATCATATCAATACAATATATATCCATAACTAATAACGCCCAAGATATATTCTCTATAACATTCTAAATAATATCATATCGTACGTAGCGGTGCGCGAGATAGAGTATCTTAAGGTAAACACATACGATCAACACCATAATACATCACATCACAACACACACCACAATATTTAACATATTATTATGTCATCATCAGAAATACAACATGCACGAGATTACGTCACCCGTGTGAAAACATCATTAGGTCAAAATTCAAATCAATATAAATTATTCTTAACTACACTCAAAAGTTATAGAACACGTCAATTATCACCTACACAAGTAATTTCTAGAATTAATGATATATTTAGTGAAGATAATGTTGTGGAAAGTGGTAATCGAAGGGAATTGATATTGGGTACGTTTGTATGCTTGTTGGTTTGAGTGTAGTTTAGTGTTTGTGGTTAATGTATGGGCGTCGATATGGGCTTATGTTTCAATTCTCTTACTTATCTTCTCTCCTATACATCTCCATACTCTACACAGGGTTTAATTGGTTCCTACCACCCGAATATCAACTTAGTGCAGATGACATAACAACATCAAAGAGTAGCAAAAGGAAGAAGAAAGATACAGAGGCATCTCGTACACGAAAACGAGTACGTGCTCCAATAGTATCAACCTCCACTACTACCACCAAGCAATCTAAATCCAAAAGTAACAATAAAAAGGAAACAACTTCCAAGAATATAAAGGTAACATCCTATGCGTCAGTACGTCCCTCATCCTCTTCAACAACATTACCAAAGGGATATTCAACAATAACTAAAAATTTAAACAGAAAGAAGATTAATGTATCAACTACTGAAATTATATTATCTCCACCTAAATCTTTACCATCGGACTTACTCCACGTTACTGATTCAAATACTAGCAAAAGTAAACCAAATTATAATCTATTAAACAGTCCAGCTAAATCTATAGATTCAAATCATTCAGCATATACTGAACATGTTGAATGTAAGTTGTGTAATGGTGATCGTGACGAACAGGCAGTGAATGAACCAGTGCTGTTGTGTGAATTGAAGGGATGTAATGCTGAATATCATTTGGGATGTTTATATGCCTATTGTCCTAATTTGTTTGATGAGAAGAATGGGAAGGAGGGCAGTGGGAAGGATGGGAGTGAGAAGGAAGGTGCTATGGAGGTTGAGTTTGTAGCCAAAGAAGGCGGTGTCTCCGAGAAGGCGCCACGATTACCACAAGATCAGCCACCATTATCCCACAATGGTGAACTACAAGTACCATCAGGTGATATTTACTGCACCTCATGCTACGCCAACGGATCAACATCAGTCCTAACCAAATACTTTGACAAGACAGACAATGACCGATCCAACTATACATGTAATCGGGCATATGTTATGGCATTATTGGAAAAACATATGAGATTAAATCCCACTGGTAATATGGGTAACGGGTGGGATAATACTACGGGATTACAACACCTTAAGGCACCACCACGGAGTGAATTATGGTATGCACATGAGGTTAATGTTCAAGCCTTGGGTATTGAAAATAATGATAATGAAGAGGGAAGTAAAGGTAAAAAGAAGAATGCAGAAGATATAAATGATGAATTTTTAGGTGAGAAGGGTGCCGAGATGTTGGTTGGTAAATCAGTTCGGTTGTATAATAATTTGGATAATGAGTATCATGTTGGACGGTAAGTTGTACATATCATCATGTGTGCTGGAATTATGCCTACTTTTCAGAGGTCTAATCCACTTCTTCCTTTACCACCCCACACAATAGCATCGTTGATTGGCGTGCATGTACCGTGTACCCTCCACTGTATGAACATAATGACGGTCCTCACGTTACCAAGAATAATACAGTCCAATTAAAAGACCTTGAATATTATGGCATTGGGTCATTATCCACAACCGAGTTCCTAGTCCGTTTCCCTGCCGGATTACAAGGACGGAAGAAGGAGTTGTTACGTTGGATAATGTTGGAGGAGCATAGTCTTGCCGTGGGTGTGTCGTTAATTGAGGGTAAGACGAGTATGAAGAAGGCTGGTGGTGTTGGTGGCGGAACTACCAATATTGATGAATGGAAGCCTGCTATGGTATTGGCACGTAGTGCATTAGAGTTGGTTACCGTACGTCAATTCCTCAAGGAAGATGACAAGGGTAATCTTTTTGCCGCGGCAAATATGACCACCAAGGGTAAATCCAAGGGTGATGGTTCAAAGGGAGACGATCGATGGGCACTTGCTTCATTCTTTGGGGAGGAGCAGCATGAGTTATTACATTTACGGGATGAGGCACGTGATCTTATGGATTGTCCTTCCCTCGTGAATAATGATGCTAGTAATGGTGTGAATGGTAGTGGTGGTAATGGACAAGCCACGAAACAAGAAGAAGAAGGAGAAGAAGATGCACAGCCACGACCAAGAGGACCATTAGCATCGGTTGATGTACCACTAAGCCTGGCATTAGCCGAACATAATGAACAAGAACGATGCAAGGGGTGGAGTCAGCTTATCCTTCAGGAATCTGGTCATCCTCAAGCTTTGGTATCGCCGGATGAGTACTCAATGCAATTAAGTCTTGACAAGAAATCCAAGGTTAGTGAAAGTAATGGATCAACAGTATCAGCAGAAACTAACGGTGACACCTCCGCCACTACACCCGAGGACTCCAAGAATGTATCAAACACTAGCAGCATAAGACCTTTAGTACAGTGGGGTATGGACAGATTATGGCTTGCTCAACTAGTTGAGAAGGCTGCCGCTTCTTCATCTAGTGACGATTCAATGCAATTGAGCAAGGATACTATTATGAGTTTCAAGTTTGAACATGTACCCTCGATGTCTACTGCAATGGCATCTTTACAAAAGATCTAAGATAGTTATTTATATCTTTGGCGGCAGCTCATGTGTTTAAGAAGCATGTATCTAATTTACTAAGCCTATCATCAATGTACAGTAAGTATAATCTCGATTGTCCTCTTATACAATTGCAATGGTAGACAACTATCTAATAGTGAGTAGGATACCATCTGTCGCCCTCTTCTGTACTCATCCTCCGACCTCATCGGTCTTCTCAACTACCAGATCTATTAGATGTTCAGAGTGCATGTTCTTAGTCTTTGTCGCCCAGCCGTTTACTTTGAAGTGATCAAAGTATATCATTCCGTCGCCAGATACTTTCAAGAGGCCAGGCTTTGTCTCATCCTCCTCGAATGATAGCCTTATGGACA
>Ga0214480_100780_pt1 | contig 15416 bp, 9 predicted proteins | sample M1_20Mar14CPVII9_3_FD_165042 | JGI IMG/M metagenome (GOLD analysis project Ga0214480, IMG submission 165042) | Marine eukaryotic communities from Monterey Bay, California, United States - M1_20Mar14CPVII9sort6BwellE17 | ecosystem: Environmental > Aquatic > Marine > Unclassified | place: USA... | reverse complement strand
TTCGTGGTAACATTATAGATAATTGTTTTAATACTTGTGAACATGTTTGTGTTATTTCTAATTGCCATTGGTAATTGATAATTGCCATTAACATACAATCGGTAGTAGACACAATTATTAAAATCCAACAAATATTAAACAAGAGACGGACAAGTTATCCTACACTGTTGTGTTATCGCTGTGCTTTGTTGAAACGATAATCGGGAGTCCTTTTGTGCATTTCGGGACACACAATTTAAGCAAAAAAGTAGTATAAAATAAAGGAGTTATCTCTATATTGTTAATATAGTGAAAACTGACTTCTGGATTCTTGTGAAACCCTAGCTTGTGGTGAACTTGGATACCCCTATTCGATTCAAGTCCACAAAAGACGGAAGCAAGTGTAGACTACTACATGATTATAATAAGTATATATGTAGCTCCTTCTTCTCATGACAGTGAAAGTAGAGATTTTAGTAGTAGTTATGTAGTGTAAGTAAGTTAGTAAGTGTAAAATCATAACGGTATCCTTTTTGTCCTACTTTATGTTGCCATTTTTTCTCTCGTATTTATGTAGTATTGTTGAGGATCGAATTAGTATGCCTATTCGGCGGGTAATATACTAAGAATACACTCAATATATTGTTTTTTTAACGCCTTTTCTACGTGGTAGTGGTCTTGTGAACCGTGTGGTAAACCCTAGAAGGAGTTCTCAAGATGATGAAAACAAGAGTCAATTGCAATTATCAATTTGCAATGGCCAAATAGGATATTGATTAGTATGCCAATCAGCGCTCATTGGTACCGAACACATTCTCTTTAATCAGTTTTTAACCCTCTTTACGTTGGTGTAGGTCCGGAGACAGTAGTTTAAGCCCATCATCGTCTATATCACACACAACTAGGAACACCCAAAATTACACTACACAAAAGGTACACCTTACACAGTAATATATTGTATCTACCTTCCATACAAAACACATACACCATATTAATCAAGATGGAAGAAACAAATTATGATCAAGTGTATAAATTGGACAATGAAACATTGCAAAGACTCAAAGAGCACGATCCTCGTGTTACTCATCTTTCTATATCACTAGATGTTGATCGTGACAGCAATGCATGCTTTTTCAATAGTATTGATTGGGAAATGGATGGTGACTGTATCGCTAATAATAAACATCTATACTCTATCAGGATGTCTCAATCTGGGACAGTAGGAAGTTATATTTTGGGAGATGAAGGACAAAACTTACCAACCAAAAAACAACTTCAAGACTTCTTCTATTGTATTCACAAAAATAAAACAATTACTTGCTTTGAACTCAGTGTACTTGGTATAAATGATGAGTTTGGTTGGAGTTTAGTCGAAAGACTAAGTGGACACCATAGTCTCAAGAGATTGGAAGTTTCTCATGCTGGAGTACAGGGTATCAATGCATTGTGGAAAGTTGTCAAAGATCCAAAGTCCATGCTGGAAGAACTACTTCTACCCCAAAATGAACTTGGTGATGATGAAATGAGACTTTTATGCGACGCGTTATCAGTAAACAACTCAATGAAGACGTTATCCCTCAAAAAGTACAGTCACCGCAACATCACTTCTGTTGGCTGGAATGAACTTTCAAAACTCCTACGTGATCCAAACTGCAAGCTGATTAATCTAGATTTATTCGGTGCTGGAATTAGTGATGATGCAGCAAAAACACTGGGTAGTGCCTTAAATGGCTCGCCAGTGAAGACAATAGATCTATCAAACAACAAATTCATAAGCAGCGCAGGCTGGAAGGTATTATTCAATCAATTGACACAATCTTCAATAGAAAGTTTAGATTTAAAACAAACTGGGATCAGTGATTCTGGGTTAGCTGCTTTGGCTGGGATTGGTACATTAAAGTCTTTGAATCTATATGGCAGCGATGTAATTACTCCAACAGGCTGGAGGTCCTTCTTTAATTTGTTAGAGACGAGAGGAATACAATTGAGGGAGCTTGATATCCCTTGGAATAAAGTTGGTGATGAAGGCATTAGTGGTATTGGAAGATTATTGAGAAACACGAATACCTTGAAATCACTAAATATGAACGGTATATCGAGCTCACGGGACGACTCCGACAACATTACTGCACAAGCTTGGGTATCATTATTCACAACATTACAAGATTCCAATTTGGACCTAGTAAAACTACATCTTAGTTGCAATAGCATTGATGATGACGGGTTACAACTCTTGGCAGGGTTAGTTTCGAGAATGAGTTCTCTAGAACAACTCGATTTGAGTTCCAATCGCTCGGTAACACATACTTGCTGGCAAGATCTTTCAGGTTATCTCCAAAGCCCCAGCTTTGCATTGGAAGAACTTCGTTTAGATGGAAACAATATAAATGATGATACGTTGGTTGTATTAACAAGTGCTTTGGCAAATAACAAGACCTTGAAGAGATTGGAATTATTCTGTCCTTTCGGCCTTGGCGGCAACGAGATAGTCTCAATCACAGCGAGAGGATTCGCAGCTGTTTCAAGCCTTCTCTGTAACAAATCAAGTATCACGGATACCTACAACTCCAACCATACGCTTGAAGAACTTGGTCTCTATGAATACCAATACGAAGAGATGAATCTTCCTGATCTTTCTTCATCATTAGAACTAAACAAGAACAAGGACAAATCAGAAGTTGCTCGTCAGAAGATCCTACGGACCCACTTCTCTAATAAAACTTCAAAGATGCAAGAGTTGTTAGGTATGGAATTACAAGTAATGCCGCCTGTTATTACTTGGATTGGGAGGCCTACACCTATCGATTGGAAAGGTATGAAAGTATCTGGATTGTCCACTATGTTCAATCTACTGCGGAGACTCCCAGATCTGTTCGATTCTAATGCCCAGAAGAAAACAAGTGGAACTAAAAGGAAGCGTGATTTATAACCTCTAGAGTGTTGATGGACATCGGGTCTTACTCTTGGACTTCACTTGTTGACGTATCATGTTACGTTTGTATCATAGCGTCTGAGGATCGTAGAGGTACCCTACGTATGAACTGTTGAACTTTGTTACATCATTTGATCATCTCCTGTATACCAATCAATGCACAGCTTGTAGATAATGATAATACACAGTCAATGAGATCATATGAGTATATCATAAGTATTAGTAATCAGTAAACTGTCTCGTGGTCGTCTCATATATCAAGAGCTAGCGGCGAGGTAGTGCGGTATCTTTTGGTATCCTCTTCTTAATTCACATATGACTACGATATTGACATACTAAGAATACTAAAAAGCTTTTACTAATAGACAATACAGTAGTATATCAGTTTCCGCCTACTTTTTAGCATGGTAGTGGTCAGGTGAGACCTCTTTTAGGTCTGTCCGTCGCCTACATTTAGAGAAATTATTTACATTTTATTTTTAAATTCATAAATTGTACTTTTTTAAATTGTACTTTTAAAAATTTGCACTGTACTTTAAAAAAATATTGTACTTTTAAAAATTGCATTGTAATTTCATTATGTGCACCCTTATCTGTACAAAACTATTAGTGGTACTCAAATTAAACCCAAACGTATAAGCGAGTGGTTGGGTTCCGCTACGTCAAAAAGGGTGTTCCCCAACAGAACGGCGCTTGGGGTCCCCTCTGGGGACCCGCGCCGTGATGGTGGGGAACACCCTTTTTGACGTGGCTGTAGGCCTCACCAGCGCGGTTCCCACATAGACCCACAACCCCGCTCCAATAGAAGTGCTTACCCCACTACGTACCAATAAGCATTGCAATTTGAGTAGTACTAATACGGCGGTATCTTTTTAAAAGTACAGTATTTTTTTAAAGTACAGTGCAAATTTTTAAAAGTACAATTTAAAAAAGTACAAAATATGACGTAATTTTATTTTACTCGCAAATAACAACTAGCGATAGCGACGGCTTATCATTCTCATATATAAGCTTAGATAATCCGACATATCCACCCAGAACAATAATAGAATATGACATCATCTCATCAACCCGTAAAACTTCTCATACGATCCAAGGAGGCTGTAGAATTGTATCAAATACCCGATACTTCATCCACATCCACACAATCATCATTGCAATCGTCATCCAATGGTGGTAATACATTATACAAGGGTAAATCAACATTCCATCTCTTAAACCCCAACGGTAGCTGTGCATATATTCATGATGCAAATGTTGGTTTAATCAAATGTGATTTCAACTCTGATTCTAGCAGCAATAGTAGTACAACACCATTTTTACTTGATAGTAAAGCAATACAACTAGCCAAATGCTCACCTCGTGGATCCTACATCTTAACATGGGAACGTCCAAACTCAGCATCAACAACCAATGGCAATTTAAAAATATGGAATGCAAAAACAGGCACCGTACTACATGGATTTAGTTGTAAAAAAGCAACATTATCAACATTGCAATGGACATATGATGAAACATTAATGTTTCATTTGGTAACCAATGAGGTACATATATATAATCCAAGTACATTTAATCGAGTTGGTAAAGTACGTTGTCAGAATATTGCTTCGTTTAGTTTGCCTGCTGTTAAGGGCTATCCATCAAACACCACCACATCAAGTAGTAATGACGAGGAGGAAAAGTATCTCCTAACAGCATTTATACCCGGTGTCAAAGGCAAACCAGCAAGAATAGATTTATTACGTTATCCCGATCGTATGGGACGTGAATCATCCACATTAAAAGACAATAACACTAACGTTCCCTCTGGACCATCACTAGCATCGAAATCACTCTTCTCAGCCGAGGAAGCAATCGTTCAATGGTCACCTCGAGCAGATTCAGCATTAGTGACAACATCAACATCGATTGATGCTACTGGTGAATCATACTATGGATCATCACACTTATTCCTACTGCTAGAAAATGATAATAAGCGACCGGGATATGGTAGTGCCATATCAGTACCATTGCCTAGTGAATCTACAAAAACGACACAGGGTACTGTGCCGATTGTTAGTGCTTCGTGGATAACAAACCCTAGTATTAATGGTCCTGTGCCCTTTGCTGTTATATCTGGTAGAATGCCGGCATTGACTAGTTTACACCATGGTATAACTGGCGAACCAACATTTTTATTGGGAAGAGGTAAGTTGTGTGTGTATTAGGGGTTTTCTTTTTGTTCATATGATGTGTGCAAACAACAAACACCATCTCATTTACTCTCTCTCCTCTTACAAAAGCACACCGTAATACGTTAGATGTTAGTCCACATGGTCGGTTCTTAATTAGTGGCGGATATGGTAACTTGGCAGGAGGAATGGACTTTTACGATCGTAACAAGGGTAAGAACATACCCCGTCATATAATCCTCGATGACAATGGTAAGAAAGAACGAGTTGACGGTGAGACAAAGTATGTAACAATCAAGGACGACTTGAGTATAACATCAACATCACCCGTCGTTGGACATCAATGGTCTCCCGATTCACGTACATATCTCGTTAGTACGACAAGTCCAAGAATGAATGTTGATAATGGTGTGCATATATATCGATATGATGGATCATTAGTTGGTGAAAGTAAGTTACCATGGGACAATTCAAGGTATAAACCTGACAAGTTACTTTGTGCTGAGTTTGTACCCGCCCCATTCCCAAGTGAAGAGGAGAAGGAGTATTATTACTATCCCGATCGACCACAAAGTCCACCACCAAGACGATATGTCGAGTTGAAGGGAGAAGCTGCCAAAAGTGCTTTGGCCAAGTTATCATCTCAGAATGCTTCATCAAAGACGGCCAAACCTGCTGCTGCGGCATATGTTCCACCAAAAGGTCGTAATGCCGCTGGTGGCGGAGGAGGAGCCTATCTCCCACCGGGTGCTCGTAAGGGCAATGCAGGTAGAGGAGGAGGGAGTACTCTCGCTGAACGAATGAGACAAGAACGTGAGGGAAGTGCTGCAAATGTATCGGGTGTAAAGATTACGAAACGATCAGGACCAGTAGGCATGGCAAGTGTAGTAGGAGGAGGGGATGGTGAAAAGTCAAAGTCAGCTCTACGACGTGAGAAGCAACGATTGGCAAAAGAAAAGGCCGAACGAGAAGCAGCCGAGGCTGAACAACGCAAGAAGGAAGAGGAGAAGGCAAGAATAGAAGCCAATAAGGCAGACCCTGCTAAGCGAGCCAAGAAGATTAACAAGGTATTGAAACAGATTGATGAGATCAAGGCCAAGTTGGCTAGTGGTGTTGAGTTGAATGATGATCAGAAGAAGAAGATGGAGAGTGAGGAGAGTTTGAGGAAAGAGTTGGCATCACTCAAATTGTAGCTTTGTTTCTTGAGTCTCCCCTTTATTGGTGTCATAGTATATATGATAAAGGCCCAGTCAATAAATATCAAAAAGTACCCTACTAAAGTTATAGATTATCTATCATCTATCCTCTGTTCCTCTTGCCTATGCTGCTCGAGGATGAGCATTACATATTCGATCAATATCCACTATGACATTACCCTCTTTCAACTTTAAAGTATGCAATCCATTTTCTTCTTTAAACTTCAGAACCTTTAACCGATGATGAATAGTACTTGGTATCCTAGTAGCATTGAGGAAAGTACATCGTAGCGTTGGATGGTCTACATTATTACAGATATGACATGGACCAGTGTTGGATGATAGAGACTTCACTTCACTTGGATTGTTTAATAGGATGGACATTAGATCTTGTTGTAATTTACGATCTGCTTTGATTATTTGATCTTCTTGTTGTTCTTCTTCATCTTCTTCCTTTTCAGTTCTTGCTTTGGGGGTTGTCTTCGCCTTCGTTTGGTTACGAAGTAGCTCAATCTCTTGTTGAAGTATCCTCAGCACTTCATATGCTTCTTCATTCTCAGTGTTCAATCTTGCAATCTCGGATTGTAGACTATCATTCTCCTTCTCTTTCACATCACAAGACGACGACGAAGAACTAGATGACTCTTCCATTGTTGGTAATGTAACAAGCTGCTGTTGATTCAACTCACTCCTTAACGATGTCAACTTGTTTTCATAATCTTGAACACAAGACTCGTGTGTCTGAACAAAACTCGTCATCTTCTTACCCATACTATTAACCAATTGCATAGCCTCCTCGACAGATTCTTGTAGTATCTCATTCTCTTCACATATATCACCATAGACTTGACGTTCTCTTGTCCGTTCTTCCATAAGTTTACTTTCTGATACCTCTAATCGATCACATTTATGTGATAAACGATCACATTTAGCGAATAGTTCACAATTCTCAATCTTATAATGATCAACTTGTTGTACTAGCTCGTCGTGTGTTGTTGCTATATCATTCACTTGTTTTATGTATTGTTTAGTTTGTACCTCAGCCTTGCTAGCCATCTTTTCCAACTGATCACAAGAATGGAAGAATCGTTCCTTCCATTTGTTTACTTCTTCTGTTTGTGATTCGCTTTGGCTTTGTAGTTTACTCTCCATCTTGGATAGACGACGCTTGAGTTTTTGTATTGTATCTTCATACTGCTCTTGATTGAGTTGTTGTGAAGCGGTTGGTGTATCTTTGTGTGTCTTCTTGATGGTATCATGTGATACTCTCCGCTCCTCTAATACCCTTTCTATCTCAGCAGTCATCATCTGTGATAGTCGATCATCTTCGTCTATTTCTCGAGCTGTCGACGACGATTCTCCGACGGACAAACTCTTGCTGTCGAGTATAGCATATCCACCCTCGGAGGAGCTGTTTCTCCTGCTAATACTAAGACTACGATTCCTTCCTCTCTCGACTGATCTGCCCAAAGGTTTAGAACTGCTGCCTTTCTTGCTCCAATCCAATGTATATCCCTCGGTCGTGGCTGTCGTCGTCTTGGTCTTTCTACTAATGCTCAAACTACGATTACGTCCTCGAGGTATACTGCTATTGTTTCGTCTACCTCTGCTTAGACTACGAAGACGGGTAGTGAATCTACCACTTCTTGTTGCTGTTGACATGTCTAATATATTATCATCACTGCAACCGATCAAGCTCATCGTCGTTTACTATTACTATTGCAATTGCAATGCAATTCACAAGCATTTATATATCAATATGAGCTGCCATCTCGGGGCTACTGATCATAGAACTACATGACGATTAAAGCTTTGGTCTATTTAATCAATAGTCAGTTGTATAGGCAAAACACAACGACACATTATCAATCGTAGTAGTCACTGTCAAACTCTCATACAGCCTTTCCCTTGTGGTTTTTTAATCAGTCGTCGGAGTACCGTTAAAAGCTCCCGCCGGGGCTGGCTCTGGGGACTTATTGACGCCGTCATTCCATGCAAAGAATCGAGAGGCATAACCTCGATGAATGTAAAAGGGATAATGCCAGTGCTGCTTTTTAATCGGCCTCGGACGGATATTATGTAATCATATAATGACCGGGGCAAGGCCAAAATGTACGTGTTCTCATGCAAGAGTGGCTACATGTCGATGAGAGTCTTATGAATTATGATCATAATAAGGATATATTGTGCTGTGTCCCGTGTATGCAATAGTACAAGAGTAATGATGAAGATGAGGTTACAACCCACAATGTTATCTAAGATCTCCTCATCGATCGGTAGAAGAGGTAGACGCAGTGGCGACACCGCACAGCAAGTCGACGACAATGAGCTCGACAGAAGTATACATGCATCGTCGTCGTCCAAATCATCATCAAGCAGAACTAGACATACGACAAAGGGTCATAACGATATGTTTCATCGATTACATCTCTTGAATAGACTACCCAACGCTTCTACCGATACTAAGTTTAGGAGTACTCAAGATAGTAGTAGCACCTCGTCATCAAAGCTCTCTACCGAATCATCAAAGAAGAGTAGCAAACGATCGAGAATGTTTAGAAGAGATTCATGTTCAAGTACACATGCTCAACCTCAACCACAAATACCACCATTATCCAACAACCATACAATGTATCATTCCTAGAAGAACTTGTTACCGATATACAATATCGTCCACGAACTACCTCTAAAGAGAAGAAACAACTATACTACAATAAAACAGATTATGCTATATTTCAACAATACATCTACTTCGAGAATGAAGAATTAGATTTATATGGTATATTAGAAGATGAAATCATATCAATCAAACGAATACGAGATGAAACAAAGTATGAACTTGATATATGGAAAGAAAAGATGATGGATAAGAAGAAAGTGATGAGTTTAATATGTAGAGAACAGAGACAGGTTGTTAATGTTTGGCTGATGTGAATACATGTATAGACTATAAATAACTATAGAGTGTACAGTCATAGAAGAAATCTAAACAACTTAGATATAGAGCTATACATCATGAAGCTGGCTTCTTCTTTTGAGCATTCGAATCAAATAGATCAGGCAATCTTCTCATGAGATTGTACAAAAGAGACAAACCAGATACACTATCGCCAATCCAGCCACATTCATACTTCGTACCACCCCAATAACCCATAGGTTTAGGCCTCCCAATCCACTCAACAACCCTTGGCATCACCTCCAATTCCATGTCAAGAAACTCTTGAATATTTGATGTAACGTCGTCTTCAGATGTGAAGTGGGTCTGTAGAATCTTCTGGCGTGCAACTTCTGCTTTATCTTTATTTCCATTCAAGCGTAACAAAGGAAGAACATTGGGAAGATCCATCTGATCTATTTCCTCATCGTCATAACAATCAACAAACAATATGTGGTTTGAGTTATACGTATCCATGATACTTGTTTTGTTGCAAACCAGAGTCGAAACAGCCTCCAATCCTCTCGCGGTGATCGAATAATTTACATGCTCATCAAAAGTTCCTTCAAGACCAAGCCATTTCAAAGTTTTGTTATGTTCCAAGGTACTTGCAAATGCAACCAACGCATCATCATCGATGAAGTTTTCATCCAGATGCACTTCTTTTAATGCAACATTGGGACTCCGTACTAATGAAAAGCTGGGACTTCGGAAGTAGTCCGCTAGTGCTTGCCATCCTGCAGGAGTCACTGACCGGTTGTGATTCAATCTTAGGCACTTTAATGAAGGCATACTTGAAACTAACCGTACTAAAAGTTGCATTCCTTCATCATCAATACTGTTAGAACTCAAGTCAAGCATCGCTAGGTTCAAGTTGGAATCTTGTAAAGTCGTGAATAATGATACCCAACATTGTGAAGGAATATCGGCGGTGTGAAGTCGACTTGAGATTCTAGCCATATTGAGTGTCTTGAGCGTACTCATGGAGCTTAACAAACTTCCAAGTGCAGCAACACTTTCATTGCCAATATAATTGGAAGTGACATCAAGTAACTTCAATTGCACCCCCCTTCTTTGTAATGAATTGAAGAATGATTGCCAGCCTTCAGGGGTAATTAATTGATTCATACTAAGATTCAAAGACTGTAGTGTACCAATATTGGCTATTGAAGATAGACCAATGTCATCAATCTTATTATAACTAACATCCAGTTTCTCTATTGAAGCGTGAGATAATTGATGAAGTAACGTCTGCTGGCATATACGTCTTAATTGGATTGATTGTAGATTTAAATCCCTCACCGACGAGCCAATAATGGCACACCCCAATATATTTGATGTATCATCATTAAAGTCTAGTGCCATGAAGATTCAACCTAACTAATTTGCAGCTCGGATGTTGTAGAAAGGTTGAGAGTACCCTCCATCCAGTTGGAGAAATATTATCATTGCAAGCAAGGTATAACCCCTTTATTGTACTGCTGCTGCCCATTAGTGCATTACATATAACATCAAGTGACTTGAGTTTGCAACTTGATAGACGAAGGTGTTTCACTTTCGATTTTGGATGGTCTAATACTACCTAATGCCTCACATCCTATACCTCCCAACTTACTAAATCCAATTTCTAACCTCTTGAGATTTGGAATCTCACGCAGCGCTTCAATCAAGTTCTTGCCAAACACATCATTAATACGAATTCTAAAGATAATCAATGTTTTACAAGAGCGGTTCCGATATATGCACGAGAAGAAGTCTATTAGTAGTTGTTTCGTTGGCAGGTTGTGTCCTTCCTCTCCCAAAATGTAAGGCTGTCCAAAAGGTCTACCTAAACATTTCTCATCAAAGGATAATTTTAATCTTCGTCCTCAATGGAGTTTTGGTGGGGATGCGGGACGGAAGGATGGGATCCTAAATTTTATGAGAGTAGAACAACGTAACTTCACCATAGGACTGTGTCTGCTAGCCAATGGCCAATGAGGCCAGATTTTTGGCCAAAGTGGCCAGCCAATTTGGATACAAATGACATATATATGGGTATAATATCAATTTTTGTATCCGATAAGTATCCGTATTGCGTACTTTTGTACTAAAGTGGCCAGTGTACTGGCCAATGGGGGTTTTAAAGTGGCCAGCAGACACAGCCCTACTTCACCATCATATTATTATCACATTATAACTCAAACCTTGCCGATTGCAACGAGACCTTTGCAAGCCGTTTGATCTTTAGGCGGTGGTCTAGTACGAACTCTGTTCTGACGAGGAGGTGGTTTGGTACGAGCTGTTGTTGTATAAGACTAACTTCCCCACTCTTATAATTATTTATTATCTCCACCACCACACAAAACACAAAAATAATGGAGGATGATAACGAGGAAAACGGCGGAGATATCGCAGAAGAGGTTGTAGAGGATAGTGATGATGAAGATGAATATTATAGTAATCGGTTGCAGCACACTTTGGACGGTAACGTTTTGCAAAGACTCAAGAAGAATGATCCAGCTGTTAGTGATTTGTACATAAATTTGTGCATTGAGTTGATGAGTGATTCTTTCTTCAATAGTATTGATTGGAAAGAGGATGGTAATTGTATATCCAATAATACACAACTGAAGAGGATTCACATAACAAATGATGTGCCGAATGCAGGATTTGGACAAGCCTACATTTTGGGAGAGGAGGTACATAACTTACCAACAAGGCAACAACTTCAAGACTTCTTCTCGTGTATATATCGGAACCGCTCAATTGAGACAATACGTATTAGTACAATTCAAATTGTTGATGAGTTTGGTGGGGATTTAATCGAGGGTCTAAGTGGTCACCATAGTCTCAAAAAAATCGAAGTAGGGTATGCTTACAATACGTTACACAAAGTTAAAATTGGAAGCATTGGATGTGAGGCATTAGGGAAAGTATTGAATCATCCTGAGTCCAAATTAAAACACCTCCGTATTTCTTATTGTCAACTTGATGATGAGGGTGTTGGTGCTTTATGTGATGGATTATTAGGCAACAGTACAATTAAGAGTTTATGTCTGAGCGGCAACGATACAATTACGTCTCTTGGATGGAGGGCACTTTCAACTGTTCTACAACATGAGAACTGCAAATTAGTTGCTTTAGACCTGAATAATACTGGGATTGACGATGGCAATTCAAACATGCTGGGAAGCGCCATCTGTGGCTCATCTGTGAAGACTTTGAATCTATCAGCAAACTATTCCATTAGTAGTGCATGTTGGCATACATTACTCAATCAGTTATCACAAACTTCAATAGAAAGCCTAAAACTCAGTAGTAACCAGATGGACGGTGCCGGTTTAAATGATCTGGCTAATCTTGATAGACTACAGTCCTTAGTTCTGGGGGGCAACGGCTCAATTAGCCCTGAATGTTGGCGTTCATTCTTCACCTCGTTACAAGCGAGAGGAACTAAATTGAAGAAGCTTGACATTTCTGGAAACGATATTGGGGATATAGGTACCGTAGCTTTGGGCAATTTATTGAATGCTATGAGTACGTTGACAACACTTGAGATTAGCTATGCCAATATAACCCCTCAAAGTTGGGTATCATTTTTCACGTCATTACAAGATTCCAACTTGAACCTCGAGAGGCTGAATCTTTCTCATTGCGAAATTGATGATGAAGGAATACAAATTTTGACCACGTTAGTTTCGGATATGGACTCTTTGAAGTTTCTTGGTCTAGATAATAACGAGTTGGTATCACCTACTGGCTGGCAAGCTCTCTTGGGGTTCATCCAACATCCAAACTTTGCGTTAGAAGAATTTACTCTGGGTGAAAACAATGTCGATGATGATACACTGATTCCCTTGACAAGTGCCTTGAAAAACAACAAGACATTACAACGACTTTATCTTGAAGAACGTTATGATGTTGATACTGATGAATACTTTAGTTTGTTCACCGAGAGAGGATGGCAAGCTGTTTCCAGCCTCCTTTGCAACAAAGCAAGTATAATGAATACCTACAACTCCAACCACACACTCAATTATGTCTACTGTGAATATCTTTCTGATGATATTAGACTTCATTTGAAACTAAATGAAAACAAAGACAAGGTAGAAGTTGCACGTCAGAAGATACTACAAACCCACTTGTCAAGTGGTGATACTTCAAAGATGCAAGAGTTGCTTGATATGGAATTAGAGGTGATGCCAACTGCTATTGCTTGGATTGGAAGGCCATTGTCTATTGGCTGGGAAGGTGAACAAGTATCCGGATTGTCTGCCATGTACAATCTAACGAGGAGACTACCAGATCTGTTTGACTCTAGTCCTCTGACTCAAAAGAAGCCATATATGGAGAAGAGGAAGCGATAGTTTGTAGGAAAAGATATTGCATCTAAACAAATGCTTAGTCTAACGTCCCTTGATTGTCTGTTACTTTTAAACCATCGTACCGTATCAGTATCATCATATATAGAGGAGTAGATACCATAGGATACCGCTATGATATATGCTGTTTCTTATCTGACCCTAATAAGTAAACAAATGTTTAGTTTAACATCCCTTGAATTCTATCTTGATAACGTACTGCATAGTCCATAACTTCTCATCCATCCAAAAGGAATGCGTAACTAAGAGAATAGGAATAGATAGGATACTGCATGCATGACAAATCAACCGGTATCTTTTTTGTGTGAAAAAAATGAACGATGATCACTCAACTAACTCTTGCAGCATCAACGGAGATGAGAGATGATAGTCAAACGGATAAGAGATAGATATGCATACTCTCATAAGTGACTCTCAACTATATAGCATAGCCTATTAACTGCTATTATAATCGTAAGTTGTGCCATACTATATTGCAATACAAAAGAGATAGAAGAGCAATCATATAACATATAAAAGTATCTTATAAAACAATATGAGAATCATCGGCCTAGCACTATTCCTGGCAACATCGGCAGTATCATCAGCCGAACAGCATGTCTATCTATCTCCACATGCTAATCAAATACATTATCAATCATCCCATAAGTTAGATACTACTACAAATCGTGGTCATAACTCAGCCTCCAATAAACAGCAACAACAACGAGTTATCAAAACAAACAATGACAAACAGCAAGGATTACAAACTAGATTACTAAACGGGCCCAATGATCCACACCATGGACAGAATGGTGGTCATAAAGGTCCCCGAACTACAGCTGCAGCTGGCGGTAATACAATAAGTAAAGTAAGTCCAGTACCAAGACATACACATGTTAACAAACATCACATCCATGATGGATCGCACGGTCATAACAATAATGAGCGTCAATCAGAGGGTACATTGTCAAACGCTGAAATGATGGCATTGGCAGAAGCCTCCAATGGATGTAACTTCTGTCCTAACGGATTAACCACTGATAAGGATACACTCATCCCTACATCAGATGAAACAGAAGAAGAAGTATCCTGTGGTATGGCATTATCATTTGCTAATTCGTTAAACCCACAAGATGATGAATTGGATAAAGAAGAATGTGATAAAGTGTTGTTAGCTGAATTGTTCTGTTGTCCTACTGCATTTGTTGATGAGCTGGTTGATTTAGAAGAAGAGCCGATGGATGATGATGCGGATGATGGAGAGGTTGGTACTATTGTCGATGCCGCATTAGGCAATGAAGAGTTTAGTAAGTTGGTAGCGGCATTAAATGCTGCTGATTTAGTTGATATGTTGAATGGTGATGGACCGTTCACTGTCTTTGGTAAGTCGTCTATGTATGCTCACTTGAGATACGTATTGCAATAGTGATCAATGATATGCATTTGCAATAGTTGTTCACATAATATGCTCACATCTTATGTCATTTCCTGTTCATCATAAACACCATACAGCCCCAACCAACGAGGCATTCGACGCATTACCCCCCGGTGCATTCTCAGATATTGACAATCTCAAGAGTATCTTGACCTATCATGTCATTGGTGGATCCGAGGTTGATAGTTCATCACTTGAGAATGGACCAGTCGACACAGTGAACGGTGAACCAATCATGATAACTATTAGTGATGATGGTACTGTCATGGTCAATGATGCCACGGTTGTCACACCTGATATTAGGACTAGTAATGGTATTATTCATGCTATTGATAAGGTCATTTTGCCTAATGGTGACTTACCAAGTGAGGTTGGAACTGGTACTTCTGATGATGAGATTGAAGAAGAGTTGGGCTCTGGAC
>Ga0214480_100779_pt1 | contig 15419 bp, 11 predicted proteins | sample M1_20Mar14CPVII9_3_FD_165042 | JGI IMG/M metagenome (GOLD analysis project Ga0214480, IMG submission 165042) | Marine eukaryotic communities from Monterey Bay, California, United States - M1_20Mar14CPVII9sort6BwellE17 | ecosystem: Environmental > Aquatic > Marine > Unclassified | place: USA... | reverse complement strand
CGATTACGAGTGCAAGAGGTAGTGCTGTAAAGGTTGGATGACATTTGAGTAGTACAGGTTTCTCATACAACATATAAACTAAATCAACTGTCTCATCGAGTTTACTTTACAGCACATCAAATATGGTACTTTAGGCAGTCTTCTCCAAGAGCTTTGCTATTGTTTTCTGTCTCTTTAGCCAATACTTGCGTCGGACGGGATCCTCCAATATCAGCTCTCCACACTTATTCTTGGCTTCCACTAGCATATCTTTCTCATCAGTGAATAATTCGAGTAAATCAACTAATGCTGATAGCAAGGATACGCTTGGCCCAGTTGAATGTTCAGTAGTTGATGGTTGTTCTTCCAAGGATTTCTTCATCTCTCTAATGGAGACAATGCTTTCTCGTATGAGGTTGGTCACTTCATTGATATCAGCTACTGTGGTGTCCTCTCCTCCCCTCTGTACCAGACGCCATTGTTCCATTAATACACCTATTAGATACCTCCACGGACTTTCATTATATGGATCGACCTTGGCTCCACTTAGAGCATAATGTGCTTCCTCTTTTGCTTTATCAAAAGAGAGGACAGAACTTCCTTTGCTTGCTGCTGCATTTGAAACCTTCCCCTCATGCAGAGCGAACCATCTTTGATTCCATGCTGAATTGTTCCTTGGATCGGATAATACTTTTGAATGAGAGTATTCAATCTCAGATGACCACAGTTCAGGATTGTTGAGTGTACGAATTATCCACTGCCGATGCGACCAAGCATGATAGTTTTTAGAATCATCTCCCAATATCTTATCAACATATTCTAATTCCGTTTTGGCAACTTGGAGTGCTACTGCATCATCTAATTCATCTCTTCCTTTAAAACGATATTCTAGTAAAGCACGACGATGGTACCAAATTTGATAATTCTTTGGGCTGCAAAGTATTTTTGTAGAAAGATTGTTAAGTGTGATGTCAATAGAGATATATATAGAGGACACACCATATGTATTGCAAAGAGAGCAGAGGATATATTATATGCACGAGAAACAATCTATCACTTACTTTGAACCCCCTAGTTTGTCTGCAAATTCTAAATCTTCCTCCATTCGAACCACATCAATTGTTGCTGAATTCACATCATCCTGTTCATCTGACGACTCCGAGGATGGCGAACTATTACTCAATGCAACTAAACACCGTCGACGAAAATGCCATACAGTATAATTAGCAGGATTTAATTCCAAACAAGCTGTAGTTAATTCCAATGCACGTGCACTCCTCTCGTCTGCTTTTAATAAAGCACGTAGATAATCATATGCATATACAAATTCGGATGGATATGTAATTGTACATACTGGATTTGGTCCGTCGTTTTGTGGAATTGGTTCAACGTCTACGAGCTTTGAGAAGTCCATATTATTTGTGTTGTATTGTCTATATCAATACCGATAGCCACTTTCAACTCGCTGTTGCAAGTATGTCTATTTCAGTGGTAGTATAACTTTTTTGACAATCTCTTTCTTACTTATCTTTGTCTCCTTTATATTACAACCCACCACTTCGTACAATCGGCACAAATCCAAAGAGTGTTAATAAATAATGATATTGATAATGCTATTGTCGGTATCAGACTATTCCTGACCAATTAAAGTTAAAGAGACACGCTACTTACTACATAATTCAATACACATGAACTCGCTCTCATGAAGTAAAGGATACCTTTACCATGAGAGTTTGATACAAGAATGTCATATTTGCTAGATTTAGATTGAGAAGCATGAATGATGATAGAGCACTTATCGTGTGTGAGTGCCTCCTTTTATTAGTGAAAGTAGAGGCATTTATTTAAATATAATCTGGTGCTGTATTGTAAGGTATTGGTTGATATATCGGGAACAATACAAAATATAGTACAACTATTATTTACAACTTGGATACCTACAAATTGCATTGAAGATAATAGACACAAGATGTCAAATTCTCTCACCCTGTCATTACCAGAAGATGCATTAATATCAGTACTTTGTCGTGTACCAGCATCTGATCACAACTCATTATGGAATACATGTAGTACTTTTCGTAAAGCAATAGTCTCAGATGTTTATGCCAGTGAACGTGCCACAACAAATTATGCAGAGGTACAAGCCCGTTTAATACCTGGAGAGGAGTTATATGGACCGGAGTTATATGATGATGAATTTCGAAATTATGAACCACCCTCTTCTCCGACTACACCGGAGGAGATTGAAATGAAGAATAGATATGAGGCAAAACTATTACAGCAACGTCAAGAGGATATTAACGAATCTTATAAAGCACTAGGTTATCGTGAGGAGTATGGTGTTATTAATATTACTATTGATATTACAATTGATAAAGTATTGGCTGGTGAGGTTAGTTTAGTTCTAATTCCGCGGCCAAAACACGGAGTGTTGTTTCATCAAGCAGGAAAGTCCGCGTTTGTAATGTTTCGTCATGTGCATTTAAGTTTTCATATGTGCTAACATATGTTAATATGTGCTAACATATGTTACTATCACTTCTCTTGCAATTTCATAAACCGTGAAACGCGCATCTTCAGGAGATGCCCACAGCAACGAACTACAACAAGTTGTAAGTTTAATAAGATATGTGCTTGTTGTAGTCCTTTTTAGTGTTAAATCCATTCACTTCTTTTTCTTCTCATTAGACCGTGACACTGTGTGATAGGCGAGGAAGGCCCAAGATAAGTTCAATTAAGAATGCTGATACAGATGGCAACGCTAAGAGAGGGGGGTTCCTACACGTGAAGAGTGTACGGATTCGTCGTCAAGCATACAAATCTATGGATAATACCAACATCGTTGCAAGGGCAGTTCGAGCGGCACTTAAAGTGCCAGAGCTACATGGAAAGTGGACATTAGCAACAGCATGGTGTGATCCAATGACATATGCTACAAGTGAATTGGAAAAGAAGAGGAGGGATATTGGCAGGGGTGATTGGGGTATGGAAGTAGATATTACTGAGGAACAAGCTGAACAAAAGAAGAAGGTAAATAACAGATGGAATGAATGTATCAATTTAGATGCAAGGACTTTTCTTCGGGCCGGGTATAAGCAGATAATGGAAGTGTTTGGAAAGGGCGAAAACCCCTGGCTGTTTGCCTTGCCAGAGTTTCTGGACGCTCCTTTACTATCTCACGAGGATGCTATGGGAATACATTTACGTGTTTGGCCTACTAATCTTCCCCCATGTCCAAGCGGCGTGGATGAAAAGCTCTTTAATGCAGTCACAAAGGCTTTAACTAGCATGAGTTTTCATGATGTGGATAACACAAAGGCAATTGAGCACACTGTGAGGAGTGAAGATGAAATGATGGCAAGGAGTATTAGTGAGTTCAATCAAATGGAAGCGAAACTTGCATCATTAGAACAAGACCACGAAGAAGCCTTGCGAGAACTAGCTGAAGCAGAGACTCTGAACAGCACTAAACGAGCAAATATGGATAAATCCCGTAGTCAACTAGCAAGATTGAGAAATGAAGGGAGGCCAGAGAAAGATCTCAACGAGTTTGAAACGAGTATTCAAGAAGCCATGGCACTTTATGATGAGATGAATAGCCACCTGGAAGTGAGCCGCCGTGCTATAGAAGAAAAAGGACGCCTAATTGAAAATACTCGATCCGAATTTGAATCGTATAGTTCCGTAGGCCTTATGAGAAAGCATGCCAATACAACATTTGAAGAGCGGTGCGCTGAAAGAAGAAACGAGCTTCTTAATAAGATTCGAAGAAGCATTGAGGAACTGAAGGTGGAAGTTAGAAATCTCGTTAATGAGGGAGCTTCAGTGAGGAGAGCTTATGCACTTCATTCTTCAGCTCGGTTTTTAAATACCGAACTTCTTGATTTCTTTCTCGGTCTTGTACCACCCAACGAGCGCACATCTGCAATTAATGACCTTGATGAGAATGGTATGACTCCTCTCATATGTTCAGTTATGAAGGCGCCAGAAAGAATAAATGAGGCAGACAAGTATTACAATACGGTTCAACACCTATTACGACTCGGTTCTGATAGAAGTATCATCGATCCACACGGCCGAACAGCCTTGGGGCAATATAGAATGAGCGTCTGCGAGATCAATGACTATTACCGTACCTTTAGCATACAACAAGAAGAAACACAGGAGTGGGCTTCTATACATAGACGCATGGAAGGTGCCTTAATGCCAATTGGGGGTGAAACGGAGGCAGACAAAGATGCAAAGGACCGGGGCGACGAGCCAGTGTCATCAGATGATGACGAAGATGACTGGGATGATATTATGGATGATGAATATGATATGAACGAAGAAGACTGGTTGGCGTATGGTGAGGGACTGTGAGGCATTGGGTTAGAAGAATTGCCAACCAACACAGATGATTGGGGGTAGCAGTGAAATGTATACTAGATTTGTTATTGTAATCTGTTATTGTAATTGCAATCTGTTTTGACATTCCTCCCAACTTTTCCTTCTCTTATTATTAGACAGTAGTAAAGAATCTATCCCCGCAATCTCCCATTACCGGTGATGAATCAAGTAAAGCCGTTGATCAAAGGAACCCTCCTCAGTCGACGCGATCGAAAAAGGATACCGCTTATGAGAGTTGGTGAGTGGGTGAGTGGTGAGAGATTATGATGGAATATCAGATGATGTATGTTTAGAGTGAGGTTTATATCATTGGAAGTATGAGTAAAGAAGACCGCTCATCATTAGATGGTGATATACTTTCCTATCTTCGGCGGAGCTGTCAGTCATCAGCGGCGGCGGTATCCAGAAAGGATATACAAAAGCAACTTGCTGTAAAAAAGAAGGATGTCAAACATACATTGAAACGATTGGTTAAACAAAATGTTATTGCTAAGAATGGGAAGAAGTATACATATATTCAACCGAAAAGCAGTAGTAGTTCAAGTAGTATTGTGGGTAGTGAAGATATTGTACCGATTGCTCAGCGTATGCGTACAAAAGACGATGATAAACATCAACAGCTGCAAAGGGGTGAATCCAATAACAACAAAGTAGATTTGGATGACGAGATTAAGCGCTTAGAAGCAGAGCTTGCAGCTGATAACAGTAGTAATAGTGAAAGTGATGATGATATAGAAGATGATGATTTTGAGTCAGATGATGACAATACATCAAACAACAAGAAAACAATCTCATTTGGTGAAGATTCTATACACAAGTATGATAATGGGAAGCAAACCACGAATTCACACGAAGCAGATATAGGAGGCACTGGAGTTATCTGTCTATCCAATGTTGCAAATGATAGAATAGAACCATTACCCCAAAGTGCATTACCTCAGAATAAACGAAAGATGCTCAAGGGTATTGACTCCGTAGATGATAATGAAGGATCATCAAGTAGCAACAAACGGAGTAAGAAACAGAAGCTACAAGATAAAGAAGAACATAAAGTCAGTGAGGGATTAAAACATGCAGTACAAGACCTACTACAGAATTATATCCGTCCATCACAAATTGATCGTCCACCGTTCTATTGTCGTGTATGTCAACATCAGTCATCATCACAAAGTGAGTTTGATACTCATCGTGCATCTGAATTTCATAAAGTTGCCGTGAAGGAAGAACAGAAGAAGACATATTGCAAGTTATGTCGGAAACAGTTAACTAGTGTTGTGCAGATGGAAGAACATTTAAAGTCAAAGCCACATAGACAAAAGATGGACTATGTAAAAAATAAGCAAAGAGGTTTGATCGGAGGGAGAGATAGCGGAGGCAGAGGCGGTAGAGGGAGAGGAGGATTGCAAAGTAGTAATGGAAGAGGTGGAAGAGGCATGCAGAATGGTTCTAGTAGAAGACAGTGGTGCTAGACTTAACTTATGATGTGCCTCACACAACTTACTTAAGATAGATATCACATCACAAACCAATCTGTTCTACTACCTTAAGAAGCTACACTTGTATCATACTACTTAATGCCATAGTAACAGTACTCTGAACCATCGTACTTGAAATAATAATCTCATCCAACTCATCAGTACTTGGCATACCACGTTCACTTATTGCACCACCAAGTAAACTAGCCGCAAATGCCACCCCAACAACTAAAAAAGCAATGGGGAATGTAATACTAGGCTTCAAATACCAAGGCGCTTCCTGTCCAGTTTCACCCTCGAACAATCCAAAGAAGTAGGATCCTTTAATCCAATCAATAAACCCTTCAATACCCTCTTTTTCTTCAGGGGCATATAATGCCTTATCTCTCATTTTTTGTTCATATGCCGCGGCAATTGCACCGGGAGTACGTGGACGATTAACTGGACCATCCATAATACCATCTAATCCTGACGTATCGGCACCTGATGCAGTTAATCCTACACTTTCCTCGACTGTTAATACTTCTAAATCAATTTCAATTTCTGAGTTAGGTGGTATAAATGGTGGCACTCCTTCCACACCATAGGCAAGGTTTGGATTGGTAATGTGTATTGTGGCACGTTCACCTTCCTTCATGGTACGTATGGCCGCATCCCATCCACGTATCATACTACCATCTCCAGCGATGATACGTTGTCTATCTGATCGAGAGAATGCAGTTTCTGACCCGGCCGCATTGCAATAATATTTAACAACGACTATGTCTCCCGCACGGACGGAACGTCCTATACCCTCAATGGTTATTGTTTTTGTTATACCCTCTGGTAGTTGGGATGAAGAACTTATTGCTGTTGTTGCAGGTTGTGAAAATAGTATCGTTTGTCTATTGTGATATTGAGTGTTGGAGCTATGTGATATAAAACTTGTTGGTGATGATGAAAAAGCATCTATTCTTCTACAGTGTGAAATGAATAGAGCTAATAACGGAAGGATAAAGGTCAACAATGCCATGATAGAGGTATGGATAGAGGATAGGTCTAATAACAACACCAACTCTCTGACTATTAAATTATTGAGGTGAGTTTTTATGAGAGTTTACACAAGGAGGTCAATACTTATGACTTTAAATTCTAAGTATCTACCTCTCGGTCGAAACATTGCGTAACCGTATTAATTTATATTTATGCGGAGATACGCGACAAGCGTCTTCGTGGGCTTAGGAAAACTTGCAAATTAAAACCAAATAGATGGCCATAATTCTTACTACTATGGCAAAGTATACGCTAACCATACTAGCTGCGGTGCTATCAGCAGCGGCAGCCGTTGACCGGATTAATGAACTTGTTGAAATGCCAGGCCATACAAAGAAGACTCATATAATTAGTCCACAACCTCATGAGTGAGTACGATACATACAAGAGATGTTTCATTATGTCTGATTATGTGTGATATGTGTGTTTGGAGTATATAGACTCTTATGCAGAGGATAATAATGGGCAGAATGGTGGATTGGGTTGTTATTTGCATGAATATAATTCAATTGGTGGTTTTTGCGATGACGGCGTTTGTTTCTTTATTGTGTTCATATGATATGTATAAATTCTCATAAAACACATCTCAATTCTAATTCTATCTCAACTCAACATACAGGTACCTTACCGAGGATGATCTACCAAAAGAACACAATTGGAATGATCACAATGGCATGAGCTGTATTACACATCAAATCAATCAACACATTCCTCAATACTGTGGCTCGTAAGTGTTTTTGTGTTTTTGTGTTTTTGTGCACGTCTTGTGTTCGTACATGTCTCTCAACACTACACTGTATTATCCACAGCTGTTGGGCTCATGCAACAGCATCATCACTTGCCGATCGAGTGAAGATTGCACGAAAGTGTCAAGGTGATGATATTAATTTATCGATTCAATATGTAAGTAAAAAGAAGAGATGGGATATTATTGACACACGCATATTCACATAGGAGCACTCTGATACTTGTATACTTCTGCACGTGCTTATCTCCATTCTTCTTTCTATTGTCCTTTTTTAGATATTGAATTGTGGTGGTGAGGTGGCTGGGTCTTGCCACGGCGGTTCAAGTACCGGTGCTTATCAGTTTATGAGTGAAAATCAAATTCCTTTTGATACCGCCATGCCATACATTGCATGCTCATCTGAGTCGAAGGAGGGATTCTGTGCCCATGTCGACACAACATGTACTGCAATTAATACTGCACGTACATGTGGCACCTTTAGTGATAAGGGCGGTACTTGTGAGCCACTACCTTCATTCCCCAATGTGACAATCGCAGAGTTTAGTACTATTCAAGAAGAAGACCCGATGGAACGCGTGAAGAAGATTAAGATGGAAGTCTTTGCTAGAGGTCCTGTCTCAGCAAGTATTAATGCCATACCCCTCAAGGATTTCCCGGGTGGTAAACCCTTTGATGACGAGACAGCAATTGGTGGACCTGATCATGTAGTATCTATTATTGGCTGGGGTGTTGAGGATGGAAAAGAACATTGGATCGTCAGGAATAGCTGGGGGTCTTATTGGGGTGAAGGAGGATTCTTTCGAATCCTAACAGGCAAGAACTTATTGGAAATTGAGAATGGTGTTTCTTGGGCCACGCCGAAACATTGGACTAAGCATAACGTTGCGTGCTCTGAAGATGGTATGACATGTGGTGGTGAAGTTGTAAACCATGGCGGTAAGAAGATCATGCACTTTATTGGAGAAGAGTATGTTGATCCATCGGTTGAGTTTATTAAGAAGAAGGAGGCTAGGGAGTCATCTAGTCTTCGTACTTCTAGGAACTAAACCTTCTACATGTGCACTGAATGTTATTTTCTTAAAGATAAATGTATAATAATCTGTCAAGTCTTATGATATATCTACGATCGTTAAACTAGCGGAAATGGAGAGGTTTAAGGATACCTAATGAAGTCAGATTTATCTTTAATGTCCAGAGCTATATTTAAGCGGAACACCAACGACAATCCACCAACATAAAAGCCTATTATCTATCTTCATCATCCATCATATTAGCCTGTAGCCAACCTATGTCATCGATAGTCTCAATGCTACTATCACTCTTTCTTCGAGTACTTCTCTGCCTTTCAACAGCAACATCAGTTTTGTATGTTCGATCTAGTGCTCTAACTGGGCCACAGATCTCACACGATACATCTCGACAGTTCTTGTAATGAAATAACACTTCTCTACTGGTCATGCACTTCTTATAAGTACAGTCTCGACGATTACAAGTCTTGATGTGTTCACATAAAGCCTTCCCCTCTGCACAGTGGGAGGTTACAGGGCATATTGTGCAGGTAAGATTGGAATTGAGAGCAGTATCCTCCCTTGCATTATAACCAGGAGGGTCACGAGCACGAGAAGAGAGTGGCAAAGCAGGAATCTTTACAAGAGGTGGGGGTGGGATAGGGCATGTGCTACAGTGCCGGATGAGAAGTAGCCTTTGTATTTTACGACGAAGGATACGTTGTTCTTTCTCACTTGATGTCTCTCGTTTGGAATGCCTTAGTATAGACTTGGGCGCTTCATGAGCTTGGGAATCTTGAAGATCTTGGCTTGCTGCAGGCATCTTGGAGTTGACCAGCCTATCTTGTTGTTCAGCATCTTCCTTTTCCTTTTGACTTAACCGAAGCACACCCAACTCATGATCCTTCTCGGCATTTACCTCAATTACCAACTCATTCATATCAACATCACTCAGTGGGGGGCATATATCTTCAGGGTCATAGATAGAGCTAACCCGTGACGATGGCTCATGGGCAATGATATCAAATGAGGCACTTGAGTGACATGACTTGTGTGTTGTGGGTGTATGGGTGGTTGATGCTGACGATGGCCGTCTCATTTTATGCTTCTTTTTGAGTGGTGCCGCACCTCCTGTGGAAGATCCTTCTTGTGTCGCTTCTCCTGAGTTGACGTCATCATCTTGATTGCCCTTGGCGGCCAACTTCTTGTCCTCGTTATTTGGACCTTTGGTGGGGACAGAGATACCTACCTTCACTTTGCTTTCGAATTCGTCACGAGAGCGTACTCCCGGAGATAGTGAAAGTTGTTGCATCCCACCTGGAAGGATTAGACTAACTCTTTGCTTTTGTGGAGGTGCGGGAGTAGCAGTGGCAGTATGGGCAGCACTTGATTCAGAATCCCCCGACAGGTTGGGAACAGTAGGCATGTCACCACGGCTTGGGGAAGAGGAAAGCTTCCTATCATCAACTTCTTCTTCACACATATCATTATCTTTCATCTTATAGTTCATTAAATTAGGTCGTTCGTGCACTCTTTTATCTTCGGGTATACTTCCCGGTCGTTGCTGACCACCAGACGATGAAGCAGCTGATTCAACGGAAGAACGACGGTTTGACGAATCAGTAGATGCACGACGGTTATCCTCAATCTTATACTCTGTAAATTTTGAGAAACTTGGTCGCTTCCCTGATGAAGTACTTGTCGAAGGCCGAGAAGGTGGTGGTGCCACTGCCGGGGCGGCATTTAACTGGAATGAATTTAAGAAGGAGGTGGTATTCATTAAACTCCCCATGCTTGTATTCCAACTTTCATGTCCCATAAAAGACGTAGAGGAGTTATTCCAGCTATCACATCCCATTAATGATCTCATTGATGTATCCTGACCAATAAGGAGTGATCTCATTGATGTGTTTGTGGATGATTGGAGAGAGCAATGGCGAGAGGCATGTTGCTGTTCTGACTGGAGTGACACATGAGGTGCAGTAGCAGTGGAGGAAAGAGCACCGTTCTTTTCTTCACTCCTTGAAGTGGTATGTAGCTTCACTACAGTATCCTCCCAAACTTCACCCCCGTTATTATTAGTAACACTATCATTATTCAGAGTAGATGTAGTGTTAGAGGGTGCAAATATTGGCGGAGGTGGAGGATTAAATACATCTTGAGGGGCAATAGATTCCGTGTCTGCATCTGTTGGGGAAGCAAAGTTCTTGGTTGGTAAACTTTTGTGTACTGCTGATACCTCCTTACTGCCAATAGAAGATGGTGTTGAGGTAGATTGAATACCCCCTACTTCTGTTCCCTTGGTCTTGATTGGTGAACTACCAATTTGTGGATCTTTATCAGTCTTCCCCGTTGACGTTATCAATGGAGGAACATGAATAACAGGGAGTTTGGATACCGCAGACATCATATCTCCTGCCTGTTCCATTATATCATCACTACCGGGCAATTCATCTTTAATCTTCTCTTCTTCTCCACTACCACCGCCACTACTACCATTACTCTCATCTTCCTCCATAATTTTCTCCTTGATATTACAATTTGGTGTACCAACAATCTGCTCATCCCACGGAGGTAAACTTAAATCTCCTCCACTCCGTATACTATCATCATTCAATGTAGTACCACTACGGTAACTATTATCTCCTAATAAAGTATTGGATAAACTAATATCTCTACTAACCTCACTTTCATCAATATCGGGTATATTATTATCATAATCCATATTTGTTGTTTTAGTTTGAGTTGCAATAAACTTTCTCCGATGTTTATTATTATTTTGTGACATTATAAACTCACAAATTCATTTATCCGAGTGCTATATTTGTTCATGCATCCTAGCAATCTTATATAATGCATGCCAGTAAAGTCTTGGCCGTTAATACTCCGCTATTGCCGCTATTTAGCTTGTTGTATGAACTGCTTTGAAGCCTCTTGTCAAAACTTTTAGGGAGGCATTGGAGAAGGCAGAGAAAATAGCCGAGTTGAGTACCTACCTATGATCACATTTGTCTACTGGTCTTATCAACTGAACATTGCAATCACAAAGGGAGAGGTTATATCGTACAAAAGTACTTGAGAGATACTCCGATGACGAATGCAGATACTCTTATGTAGCGTAGCGTTATGAGTGGTATCCTACCTCTTTACCAGGCAGTTTTGCTCTGGCTCTTGCTTCAGCTCTCTTCCTGCTTTGCAGCTCTATGTATACTACTTTACTAAGCTTAGGTCATTCAAATTGTTGGTATTTGCATTAAAGTAGCGGAGGTACCGCAGCCTTATTAGTACTTGACTAGCTACGCCATACCCCGAGTCCGAGTCTACACTATTATATCTTAGGCTAGGGCCAAGCAACACGTGACTACCTCTTCCCGCTTTTACAAGAGCCTCAAATGTTGATAGGTATAAGACTTAATGATAGTTGCTCATATCTTTATCTCTTAGGCTTAACAGGCTTCGCATAGACTAAACTTCTAAATCCTATCCACACAGTTTATGGGTCATTAATCACCTGCAATTCAAATCACTAGGGATATAACGGACAGAAGTCCCTAACTGATTAACAGACAGTCCAAAACAACCCAGAGTTAAGATCTCACACGAGTTGTTTCGATATATAATTCAGTCTCAAAGAACAACCCCCACTAACACTATTGTGCATCTATAATACATCGATCGATATCAGATCGATTCTAACCGTGAATCTCCCCCAACTTCTTTACGATTCCTTCACACCAATATACTTGTAGTCCTCCCAAAAGCACAGCCATACTCAACAGATACCAAAGGAACCATCCCGATCCTGGACTAAATCTCTTTACTAATCCATTTTTAAGAATGTATACTGAATCTCGAATGAACATGTATGAGTATGTTGCCCAGCCGATGATACGAAAGATGAAGAATGTTAATACGAACATGGCCTGACAGAACGATTCGAGTGTATGTAGTATTGTTGATAGAGTTGTATCGGGTAATGAAAGAGTTGATGGTGGGTAATATTGGAAGAGTTGTGAAATGCACAGGAAGATACTACTGAACTCGCTAACTCCTCCAAAGTAGACTGCTCGGAGAGGAGAAGAAGAGATCAAATATAAGAATGATATTATTCAACAGATATTGTACCAATCAAGGAAGCTCGTTCTTCACTTACCTGCATAGTATGGATTCACCTATATATCGAATCGAAAGTAAGAAAGAGAGAAATACATTATAAAGCATATGAGATGTGCACATTTTGCTTTGCCATCTTCTTTCAAACTAAGCATACATTGCACAACAAGATCAGACTTACATCATAAAGTAAACAAAAGAAACCACAAATGAATGCCAAAGCATGATGTGTCATCATAATCATTGTACAATGCTCTTCGAAGAATAAACTCGTTATGAAATCCCAACCTTGAAAGATAACTATAACAGAATTGATATAATCAGCTTCTTTTAATAATACATCACCACTAACATTGATACTATTTCCAAAGTATCGTCCTTGAGGTGTTTGTGGTAATGCCTTCGATATACGTTTGGTAATATAAAACGTATAGAATCCGAGTAAGCCCAGGAAGCAAAGATTTACTAATGACACTATTTGAAAACTAAATAGGTCACGTCTGTCACAATCATCATTTGTAGTGTTGTTGTTATTGAAGAACCAACGCCCGTTTGATTCTTCGCTATCACTTGGGAGACAATATTGTTCATCAGCGACAAGAGTAGACGGTAGAATATTCTTAACTGATAGATATAGAATTGTATTTACGACGTATCCTGAAATAATGAACGGAGTCATTCGTCGTAAGGCCGACGATGACGATGGGGTATGTTGTTTACTCTTCATATCAACATTATTATTAATTTGAGGAGAGAAAGTAACTCTGCACATAGTATCTTATTCGACGGATGATGTCTCACGAGTATCTTATATGTTTGATGTCTCGAGTATCCTCTCTTGCAATCAATGAAGCGGCGGCGGCGGAATGGGGAAAAGTGCGCTGTATGGTACTAAGTAAGTAGCGTGGTATATATGTTCTCAATCAGAGCAAGGGTATCAGTAAAGGAAAGGGGAGAGCAAGGGGAGAGAGACTAGAGGGGAGGGATTAATTTTATGATGTGGATGTCAAAATTGAGAAAAATTTGGGAGAGTTGAAGTTTGGTCACTCGCTGAAGAAAAGTTGATACAGTACGTAACTTGGCGCATTAAGGGAACCAGTGGTGTGGCACGGTACACTAATTGCAAACACGAATGTCTTATCGACACTACTAAATTAGCAATTGAGGTACGCACGCACGTGATGGGAAATTTCTACTAACAAAAACGGTATGTATGTTTATGACGGCGATTATAATAATATAATATACAGTATGATATAGCAGTATTAAATAGTATTAAATAATAATGACAAACTTACGCCGTAGTACGAGGAAGCGGGGTAACGATGAAGCAATAAATGAAACTACTACAACAACAAATAAAAATGATAATAACGAGAAAGCAAGCAATGGTAGTAAGGCCTCAATAAAGACTGAGGATGATACACCACCGCCGCCGCCAAAGCGTACTAAAATGGAAGATAATGACGCAAAGGTAAAGCCTCCGCCCACAGATGCTAAGGAGCAATCGTCGGAGGATACCAAAGTCAAGTCTAATACTATACAACAAAAACAGACACAAGATGTGTCACCTCCAATAATATCAGCTGGTGCTGCATCGGCTGCCATGGTGGCATCTAAAAAGAAGCCTAGTGCGGCGTCTACTGAAACGGTATTATCTCCATCGGTATCATCTTCGTCTGATGCCTCATCGTCTAAATCTCAGCCTCAATCGACAACACAAACAGTGATAAAAACTGAGGAAACTAATGTAAAAACTGAATCAACTGATGGTAAAACTATCCCAACTACAACCACAACAGCTAATACTAAGGCGGCAGCATCTTCTAATACCTCCAAAGCAATACTCCAACCCACAGCTAAACCTCCACCTCAAATCCCCAAAACTGCACCAATACAACAACAAAAGGAAGTAAAGACATATGATCAATTACAAAATAAATATTCATCGGAATTACATTACATGTTAGTTGAATTTCGTAAGTTGGAACGTCAATTGTTAGGTGCCCCCGGTAATGGGACAACAACAAATACTACAACAGCAAGTGCAGGACAAGTAAAAACAGAAGCAGCCGGTTCCAAAGAACGAAGGGAAAAGTTACATGGATTTATATTGCATTTGGAGGATACGATACGTCAAATTACCGAGGGTTGTAATTTAGAAAATGAGTGTAATGCTAATACTAATAAGGGAGAGGGAGGAGAAGTGAAAAAGGTATCCGATAATACATTGGATGGGGATCAAAAGAAAGATGGAGCTGCTGCTAGTACGCCAAATCAAGAAGAAGGAGAGAGTGCCACTACCACACCAATAACAACAGCAAAAGAACGTGAAGAATTAGTACACAAATTAGAAGAACATATATTAGCAAATCTATTACCAGTGAAGGCACGGTTAACAAGACAATTGGCAGCACAAAAGGGTGCCAAGTTAAATCCAGCCACGGCACCTGTACAACCTGGCAAGGCTACAGAGGGTGCCGGAGCGGCACCGGTCTCAACATCATTATCAGGCGGTACCTTCACGGCAACTGTCGAGGCCAAACGTAAGGCACAGGAAAAGGCATTATTACTAGCACAGGAAAAAGCACGACAGGCTGAATTACTCAAACTTAAGAAACCAGTGGGTAGTGCTGTGCCGTCTCAGTATGGTAAGGTTATTGGTGGAGCGCGGAG